>OIYD01000158.1_pt1 | contig 65811 bp, 63 predicted proteins | sample 1588141 | NCBI WGS metagenome assembly OIYD01 (sample SAMN03283259) | human gut metagenome | biome: human-associated habitat; material: feces | host: Homo sapiens | place: USA | collected 2013
TATCATTGCCTGTTCCGCCGTCAAGGGTATCGTTTCCTGAATCGCCGTAGAGCATGTCATTTCCTGAGCCGCCGGATAATTCGTCATTGCCGTTGTTTCCATGAATAATATCAATTCCACTCTCACCATTTAATATGTCATTTCCATCTAATCCGAAAATGAAATCATTATTTCCAGTTCCTCTATACGTGTCATTGCCATTGGTTGCAAGATATGTAGTTCCTGATTTGGACAGTTCCAGAATATTGGAATATTGTGTATAGTATGCACTGAAATCATCAAGAATATTGGTATTATGAGCTTTGTCTAACACAGAAAGATATGAGCCTATACTATAAATACGGTTTTCGACATTCTCTCCAGCAGCAATCTCCATTTCAAGAACAGCATTAAGGAAAGTGAAATCTACGATTTTAGTTCCCTGTTCGTCTTCTGAAACAAAAATCATATTGATGTAATAACTGTCCTGTGCATCTGTATTAAGATCATTGAAATAAATGTTCTCAATAGTAGTGTATAAATTTTTTAGGATATTTGCCGCAGGTGCATTTGGGCTTGTTCCACCCACTCCGACAAACTCACGTCCCATAAATGTTTCAATAACATGCAGGTCACGTGCGTCAATATTACCGCCTCGTGATTTTGGATTAATATTTGTTGCATCAGTAATAAAGTACAAAATCTGCTTTAAGAGGAAACGCTTTTCGACAAAATCATCCGATGAACAGAATTTTTCATAAAGCTCCACAAGTTTACCTGTATCATCTGCTTTAATAGCTAAAGCAATATCGGGAACATTACCCTTAGTTTCAACAATTTCGCCATCTCCGCCTGTCTGTGTTGTATCTGAAGTGTTTACTGGGAACCAAAATTCGCTAATCTTTCGCTCAGTTCCATTTGCGAAAGTTACCTTAGAAAATTCGGCTTCCATAGTTCCAGTTGCAGTGTCAACATTCTCTTCCTTGGTAACATTAAGGCTTATATTTACTACTCCTAATTCGTTTAGTGTTTTCAATTCTCCTGAATCAGATATACCATTATGATTTGCATCAATCCAAACTCGCAAATCATTCCATACTGTATCATTATGGTCAATTACACCATCGCCATCTTCATCAAAGTCCGCCAATGCTTCAAAACCCGAAACAGAAATTGCGCCATTAGAAAGTTCGACTTGATCACCGAAAAGCTCACCGCCATCGTCAATTTTACTATTACCATTGCGATCAAGACAAAGGAAACCATCCTCAATACCTATCCATGCTGTCTTTTCAGCAAAACCATTCTTATCTAGGTCGAAGTTAACACCGTTTTCAAGTGTCGTAAGTTCAATCCCTAATGCTCCAAGATCTATCGCAAGAGGATCACGAGGAGGTTGAACGTTACCTGCATTTGTATATTCGTCATTGAGAGGGTCTAGTAGCCAATCCCATATACTCTCACCCAAAAATCCACCAAGAATACCACCAGCAAGACCAGCTGCAGCAATTGCAGCCCAGCCAATTGGTCCAGATACAAGTCCAGCTGCAACAAGAGTGCCCATACCAATGCCCGCTAGAGCACCTGCACCTGCACCACCTGCCATTCCACCTAATGTACTCATCCCCCATGAACCAAGTGTATCAGTTGCTCCTTCAATATCTCCATTTTTATATTGTTGATATGCTGTACTAGCTGTTGTGACAACATCAGCAACATCTCCAACCGTTCCTAAAACACCAAGTACAGCACCAACACGCACACCAAGATGTGCGCCATTACTACGTCCCGGTAGAGTTGAAACATCATCAATAGCGTCTATTACATTTGTTTTACCAGTAGTAATATTCTTTAATAGCGCATTCTCATCTATATTTGTTCTCGGAATATCATCTACTGCATCAGTAACGGTTTTAAGTGCGTTTGAATCTCCTCCTAACGAATTATATAGATTATTTAATTGTTCGGTCGGGACTCCATTTACTGCAGTAGTAGTTCCAACTCTATCAATATTGGAAGTAGGACAATCAGAAAGTATAGCTTCAGCTATACCACCACTTGTTTCTCCACCAGGAATCCAATTACTATTTGCACCAGATTCTGAACCTGTTGGAAGCTTAAGATTTCCACTTTCATAGAAATCATTTACAATGGATTTATCTATGTCAATTCTAACTAATTCTTGACCTGCCCATTTATCGGTCTCTATACCTAGTCCTTCTTCTATAATGCCAATATCACCATTAGCTACAATAAGCAATTGATCCATTTGATTGCTTGGTGCAATAAAGCGTTGCCCTCCCGCACCAAGTAAACTATCTGGATCACTATAATACAAATCATAATCTCTCTTTGTAACTAAAAAAGAAGCTCCATATTCTAAAAAATCATTATTCACTTCACTCATAATACACTCACCCCATAATCTTTTTCTAAGACATTATCTATACGAATTATATAATCCCATAATCCATTTTTTTTGTTAATCCCCATCCACTCTTTACAATTACGTAGAGATGATTCATTGTTTATCAAGGTACTTTTTAATGTCTTTAAAAGGGTATCATCAATCATTTTAAACGGTGCTGGATATTTAGAATGTTCATTGAAAATTTGATTCCAACAAGCCATATATGCACACCAAACTTGAATAGGTGTACTATTTAGTGTCATAATTGCTTTACGGAATTTCTTGATAATTACTTCATCATTTGTAGTCAAATATAACTCATATATTCCTTTTTCTACAATGCGTCCGAAATCTGTAGGAATATTAATAGGTATATCCCTGTTTCCCATAACTGAATATCCTTTTTCTCCGCAAAGAAATTCAGCAACCTCATCATTCTCAAATGCTTTTCTTGTAAGTTCAAGCAATTCTTCGTTTGTAATCTGTTTTTGCAATTTCATAACATTTCCTTTCTCGCCAAATGACGAATAAACATTTTTTATTTTTATATAAATTATTATAAAATATCACTTAATATACCTATATTAATTAAAATATTAGCACAATATACACAATAATTCAAGAGTTTAATTAATAATTCTTGGCAAATTTTAAAAAATCTATAATTTGCATAAAATTAGCAATATATTTTTAGCAGATTTAGGCAAATTTTTGTACCATATGCAATATATTTTTACTAAATTCTGCAATTTTATATAAATATCTAACTGATTATACTAATCTATAAACATTTAACCGGTACAATTCCTTGAATTGTACCGGTTATTTCTGCTTAAAACATTACATCAGATGATATCTTTCCAGAATTTTTAGATTCAAATCCGTTTACAGATTTTTTTGAATACCAAGCTGACAACCAGCCATCAAAATGGGCTTTGGTCATGAGCATCAAGCCGCTGAATGAGTTCCATGTTAAGCTGACAGCGACATGATTTTCAGGCTTGGCTCCGAATCTGGGAATTATTAATCCCTTTTCATTAGTTTCTCCCGGTCCGCTGTCTGCTGCAAAAATAAAATCTGATTTATTTCCACAAAGAAGCTGCGCCGTGCGGGATAAACTTTTGCCGTCCGGTCTTGAACGTCCCTGCTCTGCAAGCTTTTCGGCTGATGTGCCTCCTAAGCGCTGATATATAGCGGTTCTATCTCCGTTTTTCTTCATATTCTGAACTATGATCCGAAGTTCTCCGGAGATAAGCTTACGGCAAAGCTCAAGAAATTCATCTGCCGGGATATATATGTGAATATTGTTGGTCTGACGCTGTCCGGCAGGCCGATTAAGATCATATGAAGCAAAAGTCAGGTGCATTCTGCCGATTGCAAAGGCGTCATTCAGGCTTTCTATAAAACAGCCTCTGGCGTCTTTCCTTATGATTTGGTTGCTATTATCATTCAAGATTGATCTCTCCCTTTAGATAACCCGAAAATAATTTTATTAGTTCAGTAAGCATGAACACGTTTTCTTCAAATTGTTTATAGAAGTCCTTATCTTTGTTATATACCAGATATAATCCTCGAAATATTATCTCCTGCAGCTTCAGCATATCCTCCTTGATGACAGTCTTTTCAATATCATGGAGGAACTGACTCAGATCCATGAGCGTCTGATTCCATTTGATGAAATATTCATCCTCAAGATTTATTCCAAAACGATCAAACCATTCCCTTACAGTATGAGTTTCGGACTTGTCGCAGTTGGGATTTGTATATAAATACTGAATATCAGATTTCTTAACCTTTTCTCCCTTTTCTATTTTGATGCATCTGCCAATCGGAAACATAGCGCATACTGTTGGTTTTGAATTATGTACAGAACACTTTCTGTCTTTCAGAAACGGACATCTTTTAATATTTCCCTGTGGCTTAATTCTTACAATAGGAATTAAAGAGTTGATGCCGATATAAACATCGCAGTATCTTTTTATTAATTCATTGATAGTTATATTCAGTTCCCTGGATATCTTATATAAATCTTTTGGATTTAATAAGATATCATCCCGGTTTATACAGCATTTGCCGCACTGAGTACAGTGAAATTTAAACGTATCATCAACACCGATCAGCATATTGTTAATGTTTTCAGCCATATATTTCATTTTATCCATAGTAATAACCTCCATATTATGCAGACGCTTGTTTCAGCGCCTGACTTCTTAATTTATATTCGTATTATTTTTGAGTGAGCAAAGTCAGCTCACGAACGAGTTTGATGAGATTCTGATTATACTGGTCAAGAAAAGGCTTATCCAGATCAAAACCTGTATACTTGCAGAGTACGAAATGTATAATTGCATACCTTTTATCCTTCATTGGTATTTTACGCAGCAACTCTGCTATTTTAACAACGTAATTAAAATCGGTTTTCAGAAATTCCTGATCCTCACGATTAAAAATTTCTTTCATCCAGCCTTTTACCTGAATGCGTCTGCCTTTAAAATGATGCGGTTTTTCCTTGCATACATAGTAATCGAAAGAACCTTTTTCATTGGGCAAGACTGTAAACGGATATGTCCTGCAAGCTCTTGGATTTACATCATGAATATCACATAAACCGTTTTTCAGAAATATGCATTCGTCAGCAGCTCCTTTGGTTTTGAGCACATAAATAAAATATCCGCACTCATCCAGTAAAACCGGTTCAGCATATTTATCCAAAAAATCATCTATACATTTTATAGACCCACCGTTATCTCTAAGATATTTTGACATCCTGAAAACATCAAGACTTTCAAGCGGTACGCTTCTGAAGATATGCCTGCAGCAATCTGCACATTTTCTGCACCTGAATTCAACTTTTTCATTTAAAGACACTTTGACGGCTTTATCAAGAGTATAGCTCATTTAACTGCACCTTCTTTAAATGTTACATTACAAAACGATACCGTGTCACAGTAATAAAAGTCAGAGTCATTTTTTTCATTGATCACTTCTACAATATCCGATACAGACATAGACCGTCCTTTATAACCGTAAGGATGATTCAAATTGAATGCACAATAAACTTCCTCCAGATTAGCTGCTTTGACTTCACCGTTATATACACACTTATAGATCTCAGTTGGTATTCTGTTATACATTTTTAACATGCTATCCAAATCGCTGAAGATCATATGCTCTGAATCAAGTGACCGATCAATCTGATAAATTTTTATCAACATATTTTTTACCGCCCTTTATAAGTTCTTCTGTTTCCAGCAGCTGTAGTTTATAACAATCGTCACATAAAGCGTCTTCCGGAAACCTGTTCTCATTATCCGGTATCATTGCTCTGAGGACATTTCTGCCCGTTTCTTTGAATGTTTGCAATCGTATGCTGCAGTCATCATATAAACCTGGTACAAGATCATTATCGCTGAACCGCTTACCCGAACGTACCATCTCTGCCAGCGTATTGAGTATACGGGCGATTTCCTGAACAGGTAATCTGATTACAATTTGAAAATCCATGTGCCCGTACTGTTCCATTCCATGTGTGTGAGCATTGCAGGTATATTGTATATAATCATCTGATCTTTTTCCGCATTCCCCGCACACTCCGTCAGTACATAAATGTATTATCCAGTCTACACTATTCTCCATACAGCATTTCCTTTCTTTTAATATAGCTTTTCATATCTGACATAGCGTCGCGTAAAGTTTTGTCAAATCTGTTCCAGTCGTCAATATAACTGTCAATATTGTCTATGAGTATAGAATCTTCGGGACAGAATATTTCAAAATCATTCTTGTCAATATAGTCATACGGCAAACTGAGTATGCCTTCTCTTACTAAAACAAAATATAATCCCTGGTGGAATTCATCTAAAATGGGAAACTGCCAGTACAATTCGTTTTTATATTTTTTCACATACTCCGAACAGAAATCCGTAAGTGAACCATAAACTGGAGCATTTTCGGAAAGATGATCTATAAGCTCCTGCCTGCTTTTAAGGTCGTTTAAATTTACTCTGACTCCGTCAATGAAAATAACAGAAGCAGCTTCCGATGCGTCTGCAATACCGACCAGCCACAAGGAGTCTCTGGTTATAAGCTCATTTTCCCAATTTATTTCCATATAAAGCTTCAGCATCTTATATGACAAACCCATGCCGATCGACCCAATATACTTCTGACCTTCGCTGGGATAGGTTTCAAGGATATCTTCAGCGGATGCATTTGCTGCCTTTGTCAGTTTTTCAAGCTCAGTCAGCTCCATGCGATCATTACTAAACTTAATACACCAATAGGTTTCATCGTCATACATAACTTCACAGTCAATACGCCGTTCGGATATTCTATAGATAACCTCGCTTATTGCGTTAGAAACATATTTCCATTTCAATTTCAGCGCTTTATGTTTTTCAGCGTTCATATTTACCTCCATAAATAAAAAGCGGAACAGTTACCTGCTCCGTTTTTTTCTGTCTTAATTTGACAGCATGTATTCAAATTCATTTTCGTCTAAGGTCCTGATACCAAGCTGTAACGCTTTAGTGAGCTTACTGCCTGCTTTCTCACCGTATATAACGAAATCTGTTTTTTTTGTAACCGTTCCTGTCGGTTTTGCTCCAAGCTCCATAAGCTTCATCTGAATTTCATCACGGGTATAGTTTCCCAGTTTTCCGGTGGCTACTACGATCTTTCCATAGAAGGGATTATTTACATTCGAATTCATATTGTGATTCTCCTTTTCAAATTCAATTTTTTCAAGCAACGGGCGCCAGAGCTTTTCTTCCTCTGTGTCCGAATACCATGTGTAAATGTTATTGTGCATTGTCACGCCGAAATCAGGAAGCTGCGTGAAATCGAAGCCGTCTTTAACGGCCTCCTCGAACGCTTCCCATGAACCTTTAAAATACTTATCCAGGTCACGTCCGGCATGTCTGCCGACCATGGGGATTCCCAAGCCTGCAATAAATTTTGCCAACGTGCAATGGCGGCTTTTCTCAATGGATGCCTGCAGACGCTCAAAGGATTTCTCCCCAAAGCCTTCCGTTTGGATAATCTCATCACGGTGTTGATCCAGCGCATAAAGATCTGCAAACGTCCGAATCCAGCCATGACTTACAAACTGCTCCAGAGTTTTTTCCGACAGGCCCTCAATATTCATTCTGGTCTTCTCACAAAAATGTATAAACTTTTGAACCAGCTTAGCTGCACAATGGGGATTCTCGCAGAATAATTGACGGGTTCCTCCGGACGTTATCTTAACTGTCAGCTTATTGCTGCAGCACGGACAACTCTCAGGCAAATTATATGTTTTGCTTTTTGTTACATTTTCAGCGATCTGAGGTATGATCATATTAGCTTTATATATCCTTATTTTATCTCCCAGACCGAATTCAAATGACTCAAAAATATCAAGATTATGAAGATAGGCTCTGCTGACCTGAGTACCGTCAATTGATACAGGCTTAAATAAGCCGGTTATACTTATCATACCTGTTCTGGTGGTAGCCAGTTGAACCCCGAGAAACTCCGTTTCAAATAACTCATCCTCCCATTTAAGCGCGATAAGACGGTTCTCGTGATGACCTGTAGCTCCGAGGCTTTTTCCGTAACGGATATCGTCATATTCCATGATCAATCCATCTGCAGGATATGCGAACTTTTTCGGATCCATTTCTTCTATAGCGTCACGTATCTTTTTTTCATCTGAGTTTTCATCTATATATAGATACGGTACCACCGAAAAACCGTTGTGTTTCAGAAATTCCTGCTGACGTTTTTTACTTTCCGGTTCCAGATAATCATTAACCAGATCGAACGCCCAGAATTCAAGCAGTCTTTTTTTGGCTTCTCCTGCGTCAAGTTTCCGGACGCTGCCTGATGCAAGATTTCGAGGATGAGTATATGGATCCTCCAGACCGGAATTGATTTTTTCAAAGTTTGACCAAGAGATGACACCTTCACCCCGGACCTCAAACGAATCCTTAGTGGGTATGGTAAGAGGCACATTAAGAAAAGTGCGCACAGTATGTGTCACATCCTCACCAATGATTCCTTCACGCCCACGGGTGATAGCCTGAACCAGCTCGCCGTTCTCATAACGGAGCACCAATGTCAGACCGTCCATCTTCCATGACAGCAATACCGGTTGCCCGGACGCAAACTTGATCAAGTCTTCTACGGACTTGGTCTTATCTGCCGAAAGCATAGGTCTGGTATGACGTACCTCTGTAAGATCTTTCAGAATTTCTCCGGATACCTTTTGGGTCGGAGAACCAGAAAGAATCAACCCGGTTCGGCTCTCAATGTCTTTTAATTCGTCCATCAGGATATCGTAATCCCTGTCCGACATAATGGGATTATCATCCCGGTAATAGGCAAGATCTGCCTTTGTGAGCTTCTCGATCAGCTCAAGCATACGCTCATGATTTGTTTTCGCACTCATGTGCATACTCCTTTCTGTAAGATTTAATATCTATATAAACGGGCGCCGTCAGGATCCCGGAAAAAAGATTAAACAGAGCCGTTAAGCTCCTATTTATATAAAAAAGACACTCAGAGAATATTACATTCTATGAACGTCATTGTGTACATACGGGCTTTTTAAAAGTTAAGATTTCTTTTCGTTTTTATCAGAATCCTCTTCTTTTTTTGCCAGTATATAAGCAGCATTAGGAGTATACCATATTGAGTTTTCAGTCTGAGCCAATGTGTCGCCGTGTATAACAACAGCAGGTATACGATATAGGCACGACTGTATATATGTCATCCATACGCACCGTATGTCGATGTCTTGAGCAATAAACAGGCAGCGCTGTTTATAATCAATTTTCTTACGCTTCATTGCCCAGGCAGTTCCTATTATCATAGACCCGGAACCGCAAGCCGGCTCGTTGATTCTGATTAGCTGATCAGAATTATTATAAATATCTGCATTAACTAAGCCTGCGACCAAACGGCTGATATAATCGGGTGTAAAATACTGACCGTTCCATTGGTTGTTGAGATTTAATTTATGAAAGATATTACCTAGTATGTCATATGGATTATCCCTGCTTTCCAGCACCTCAATGCATGTCAGCGCAAACATTCTGGCATAGACAGCTTCTTCTTCCTGACTCATTGACGATGTTTTCTCTCTAAATCTATCTCTGCTGATTTCATGATTAAACGGATCAAGCGTCATACTCAGACTTAATGCAAACAGCTCCAGATAAGTTGTAAACACTTTGTTCAATCCGTAAATTTGACCATATTTTCTGAAGTCATTAATTAACTCCGTAAAAGCTGACTGTGATTGTTTCATATTGATTTTCCTTTCCTTGTGTTAATTGGAGCACTGAATAAAAGCGCATTATCCCCATCTTCAAATAACATTTCAGTTATGGTAATTTCCTTATCTTCCGATTCTGTATATACTCCGACTTCTGCGATCTTCATTCCGAAAAGTTCATTGATTCTGCCGTTAGCATACAATTCATTGAAATATACTCCTTTATACCTTGCTGAAAATCCGTTTTCATTACGGGATATATCGCTTTCATCCCAGTTTAAAGAAATAATTTCATCTGTAACCAACCGAATCTCAATATATTCTATAATGAGATCTTTTACATTTGTTAAGGCATTCAATTTAAGCTTCATTACAATTTCCTTTCTGCAATTCATGCGTGTTTTATTTATCTAAACGGGTGCCGTCAGGCTCCCGGAAATAGGATAGGAGGAGCCTGTCGGCTCAATCTATATAAAAAAAGCGCCCAAAGAATTTTAATTCTCTGAGCGCTTCTGAGTCCGGTGACTCCTGTATTGCAGCCGTTTTAATTTAACTGCTATTTATTTTTTAAAAACAAAAAAGTGCCTGAAATAAAACATTTCAGACACTGTGTTACCCGATAACTTTTAATCGCCTTTTAGCAATTACTGATACTGACAAAACCATTATATCATATGTTTTTTCAAAAATCAAGTACTATAAAAATTATTATTTAATTTATATGATTTTTATCCTTTTTAAACTTTATAATATGACCTGTAAATTGCTGTGGTCCATACAGTTTTAATCCATTAAATTGACCTTTTCCAGCAGCCATACAATTGCCTTTTTTGATCCGCTAATGGTTTTTGCTTCAACCATCATTCCGGTCTTGACTTCCCGTACATTTCCATCTGTATTCTTTAATGAATGTGCGGACAAGTTTGCCTGGGCAATATAAAATTTAGTTCCGGCAGATTCATTCAATACGGAATCTGCCGATATTGATGTTATCTCACCTGTGATTTTTCCATATTCGTTATATGGAATTGCATCAAATATATATTCCGTTTTCTGTCCAACCTTTATTTTAGAAACCTCATTTTCAGGTATATAAAGCAAGACTTTCAGCTCATCATCATTTGGAATTATACTGCACAAAGGATTGCCGGCCTGTACAATATCTCCCTCATTCATCTCATCAACAAGCGTGACAGTTCCATCATACGAAGCTTTTACTTCGCTGTTCCTTATTGTTTCGTTTACCTCTGCAAGCTGTGATTCAATTGATAAAATATTTTCATTTATATTGTCTAATTCCGTATTAACTGTTATTACAGCTTCGTTCTTTAATTTTTCTTCAGACAATTCTTCATATTTGTCTAAATCCTCAACGCCCTTTAAAGATAATTCGAGACTTTTCTGATTATTTTCAAGCGTTTTCACATCGCCTTCCAAGGTATTAATTGTTGATTGAAGCTGAGATATAAAGGTGTTCTTAATAACATCTACGTCAAGCTGTGCACTTTCATATGCACATTTTGCTTCATTAACATTAACTTCTGTAACTTTCGTACTATTATTCTGTTGAGAATAACGGCTGTACAACTCATTATATTCAGATGTTTTTGTGTTATAATCATCAGCTAAAACTGAAAAACCGCTTATATAGTTATCATAGCTGTTTTTTAAATCAATATCATCTGACATAAAATTAAGCCCTTGTTCTACGGAATTTTTTAATTCAGTGTAAGAATTAAGCGCTTTCTGCAGTTCTTTGTTACCTTTATCCGAAATAAGCTGATTTTCAATAAGAAGGATTTGAGAACGAATATCGGATAAATATGCAGCCTGATAGGTTGTCATTGCTGAATATGCAGTGTCATATTCCTGTTTTGCAGTTTCAATCTGCTGCGGAGTTACTACCTCCCAGGAAAGCTGAGAATCATATTTAGACAAAAGATTTTCATAAGACGATTTATATTGATTGCATAAAAGCATTGACTTTTTGTAATTTGTATAATATTCATTATAGCTTGCACTTACCAATTCGCTTTTTCCCCTATATTCCGTTCCATTTTCTACACAGCTTAATAAAGTCTTATATTCTGATAGTTGATTTTTTTTATCCGCTATATCATCTTTAGCCGTTTTCAGGTTATTCTGTTTTTCTTCTGCAGTTAAACTGCTGTTAAGCTGAGAATTATCAATTTCTTGTGCAGACAGCAAAACACCATTTTTATATTGCTCATATCTGTAGTAGTATTTAGAATCAGATGAATCGTTCTTAAATAAATTTTTATTTTCTTCAATAGACTTCTTTAGTAATTTAGTGTTGCTTAAATCAGATTCATATGATTCTAATTTTCTTTCCAAAATTCCTTTTTGTTCTTTAGCATAATCTGCATCTAAAATAAATAAGACATCGCCTTTTCTTACGGATTGCCCCTCACTGACAAGAATATCCTTGAGTTTGCAGTTAGATGACGACATTATAGAGCTTGAAGCATTGAGTGTTTTTATTTCGCCGGACACCTTGGTATACTCGTCTATATTAAAACAGCAAGCAAAAATAATTGCTGCGGCAATTATGATTAAGATAAAATAAATAAACCATCGTATTTTTGGCGGTTCCTTACTCTCCATCACCTCACGGCTGTCAGTTATATCCTTTATATCTAATACAATTCCTTGCACATTAATCACTCCTCAATCAATGGATTTACAAATACAGGATACCCCGCACATATTGCCTTGTCAGGTTTTTCCTGCAATAACTCATCTTTCGGTATTGACCTTATATTATCCGGAAGCTGATCTTTCCATAGATTATAGTATCGTCCCTTTCGTTGCAGCAGTTCATCGTGATTTCCCTGTTCAATAAATTTTCCGTTTTCCATTACAAAAATCTTATCGCACCTCATAATGGTACTTAACCTATGAGCAATTATTATCGTTGTAATGTTGCTGGAAAGATTGTTGATTGTCTTTTCAATGGCTTTCTCAGTAATAGAATCAAGGTTACTTGTAGCTTCATCCATTATCAGTATATCAGGTTTTTTTAGCAGTGCTCTTGCAATTGCAAGCCTTTGTTTCTGACCTCCTGATAAATTCGCTCCGTTTTCTTCCAGCATTGTTTCATATCGAAGCGGCATCTGATTTATAAACTCATCAGCTTTACTCAGCTTGCAGGCTTCAATTATATCCTCAAGCGTCGCATCCTCGTTTCCAAGTTCCAAATTTTCACGGATAGTTCCGCTGAAAAGGAATATATCCTGTGAAATATACGCTATCCTGTTTCTTAAAGATTCAAGATTAATATCTTTCAAATTATAATCGCCTATAAAAATTTCTCCCTTTTCCCATGGATAAAAATTCATAAGAAGCTTTGACAGAGTTGTTTTTCCTGAGCCGCTTTCTCCAACAAGAGCTATTTTTTCTCCTGCTCCGATTGTCATATTTATGTTTTCGAGCACAAGCTTTCTCGTTCCATACCTGAAATCCAGGTTTTCTATTTTTATAGGATAGTTTAAAGTCTGTGGAGATAGCTTCCTGTTTTCATCTGCTGCCTTTTCAAGTTCTAAATCAAGGATCTCGCTTAAACGTTCTGCCGCTACGATAGCAGTCTGCATTGTAGGCTGAAGATTAATCAGATTCTTAACAGGATCCAGAAAATATGCCAGTAAAGCATTAAAAGTCAATAAGCTTCCGAGTGTCATATTTCCATTAAGAACACTTACAACTCCTACCCAAAGAATTACAGTACCTCCGATCGTTGAAATTGCTCCGGTTAGTGTCTGCTGAGCATTGGTAATCATACCGCCCTTAAATACGCTTTTTAGTAGTTTCACAAACAGCTTGTCCGTTTTTGCCTGCGCTTTATCCTCTGCATGAAACGCTTTGACCGTTTCTATTCCATTCAGGGTTTCAACAAGATATGATGTAACCTGTGAATTATCCTCCATCTGCTTTTCATTTATCTTCTTTACAGGTTTGTTAAATGCAAAGACTATTACTCCGTACAGAGCTACAACTATTACAGAAATTCCAAATAACAGATGATTTTGTGAAAACAGCACTATACCGCCTACGAGCGCCATAAGTGTATCTATCATAATGGATAGCGTTGCGCTTGAAATTGCATCACGGATTTTTGAAGCGTCCATAAACCTTGATACTATTTCACCGACTTTTCGAGTTCCGAAAAAATTCATAGGAAGACCAAGTACATGCTGATAGTATCCTAAGATCAGCGGAATATCCAGCTTTTGACTGAGATACAGCATAAGATGATTTCTAAATGCTTCAAGAACAGCTTTAAAAATATATAGAACGATAACTCCTATTGAAAGGGTTATCAGGGTTTTTCTAAGTGAATTAGGTACAATATCGTCCATGATAAACCGAAAATAGAATGATGCCAATATTCCAAATACGGTTATAATAAGAGAAGAAAGAAAAATATTGAGCAGAAGTCTTTTCTGTGGAAACATAAGCCCGAAAAACCTTGATAAAACCCCTTTGTTTTCGTTTCCTTTCTGAAACTTTGAAGTTGGGACAAGAAGAATAAGAACTCCTGTCCAGATTTTAAAGAATTCTTCCGGAGTATATTTTACAATGCCCTTTCCCGGATCGGCAATTATTATTTGTTTTTTTGTTATTTTATGTATCACCACATAGTGGAGCAGACTTCCGTCTACAACTACATGAGCTATTGCAGGAAGCGGAAACTCGGTAAAGAAAGCCTCTTTATCTCCCTTTACTCCCTTAGCGGAAAAGCCCAGCTGCTCTGCAGCTTTTATCATACCGTATGCATTTGTGCCTTGCTTATCTGTTCCGGCAACCTCTCTGATTTTTGAAATCGAAAGATTGAGTCCGTATTGCTTTGATATTGTTGCAAGGCAGGCTGCTCCGCAGTCGGTTATGTCGTGTTGTTTTACACAGTAGTATTTCATTTTTTTCACTTCCTAAAATAAATCAAAGCTTATTATCATATCGTGCACTATATGATTTCCAGCTGAGATAGCATCTTGATAACATTAATCATCCTTTATTTTTTTTACTTTTAATAATGCGAATCACATAAACAACTATATATATTGCATTCAAAATTAGGACGATTGAACAAAATATTTTTGAAATTTGACTATCAGAAAGAAATAAAAATGCTATTATCAATAAGAAAAAAAGTATTTTTTCTAATATTTCCCAAATATCATTTTTTTTCATTTGTTAAATTGACTCCTTATTTTTACTTTAAAAGTAAATGTAATGATTTATTTTTTATATAATATCCACAACTTAAGGAAATAGTTAGAATTGCAAGAAATAACGCAAGATAGGATTATATATGCAAAATCCTTAAGTTGTGGACAGTGATTTTTTATAGGTAAGTTACTGCTTAGTATACAATACCTGCTATAATTGTAACAGCTCCAGAGTATATTTTTGCTGCACCTTTGACTTTATTGCCACCATACACATTGAGTCCTCCCCAAATAACAGATACAGTACCTGAGCCAATCATTAACCAGTTTACACCACCGTCAATTAATATTAGTTTATATGTCAGTAAAGAATTGAATATATAAATCTTCCAATATATTCACCGTTTGTAAATGCTAAATTAGATAAGAGTAACGTAATAAAAGCACCTAAAAACAATTTCGTAATGGGGATAATTATTATATCAATTATTATTTGCAGATATTTTAATGATTAATATATTTAACTGTAAACACAACAATTGTACCTATTATCATTAAAATTAACGTTTCTGCTGATATTTCAACAATTCTAAATACTTTTAATAATATTATTACAGCCAATGCTATTACAGTTAGAATTCTTGCTATTTTATAAACATCTGCAAATTTGATCATGAAAATATACCTTCTTACACCGTGAACAATTTTTTTACTTAGCAGCCTCGTCAGTACAGCATATTGGCCTTTTCAAGCCTTGTATAATTCTTATTTAAAAAGAATATAACATATTGCACCCATTGCACCCAATACAATTGCACCAATAAAAATATATAACAACAACTTTCTCGACAGCATAATATTATCCTAATAGCCACTTCAGGCCATAGTATGTTCCTACAACTACACCAGCGCCAACTACAACTCCGGCAGCTCCAACTCCAAGTACAGCACCAGCAACTTTAACTCCAGTCCAAACTACTCCCCAAGAAAATCCACCATCTACGTTTAAAAGTTCACTATTTGTCAGTTCGCAGAAATTATTCATTATTATTTCCTCCTTAATTATTTAGTAGCCAAATACGCTGTTGCCCCTGCTGCACCAAGAGTTGCAGCGCCAGCAAAAATTTTCACGAGAACAGCACCTGTAAGCCATGCAATACCAAGCACTCCGCCGTCGACCTCATTCATTTCATCTGCAGAAAGCTCTGCAAAGCCATTTTTCATAACACTTTCCATTGTTATGTACCTCCTTGAATTTTTTAAATTTTTTTATATCAAAGCTTATTATCATATCGTGCACTATATGATTTTCAGCTGAGATAGCTTTTTCTTTTTTCATTATTATATTACATACTTTAAGTATTTGTATTCAATTTTATTCCAATGGTCACTTAACAACCGTGAACGTAATAATTCTTACAGGATTAAGTAAATTTAAAGGATATTATCACAAACACCAACATACATATCAACAATCATATTGTCAACATCATTTTGACTTGCAGGCTCTCGAACTGTTACATTGTATCCTGCGGTTATCGGCATAAGATCATGACTGTTTATGTACTGCATAAGTTCATTTGCACTATTCTGAAGCATTGCAGGATTACCCTCATGTCTTATTTTAACAGCGTTATTAAGCCGAAACAACGGCTTGAATTTAAAATCAGAATATGTGGCTATTTTTTTATCTAAAGGGATCAAAACCTCTATATCCATAACTGACTGTCCGAATTCGTTTTCAACTGCATATGTAACGGTAACAGTCGGTCCGGTCTTACATGCTTTGTTTTCCTGAATCAGATTTTCGAAGTTTCGCATAACCTCTTCCATCTTCTGCTGAGTTACCTTCCCTCGAAATGAAACTACATTTTTCATTTCAAGCGTGTTGTTTTCAGTAATTGTCATTTCAGATTTTCCTCTCTTTCTTTTACAAGTCTTTTCAAAGCTTCAGGCTCCTCCGGCTGATGGCATATGAAAAAACATGTCTTATTAGAAAACCAAAAAGATAACGCCATCGCCAAAGATGCTGTAAAACTTCCATACCTAACCATAAATTTTTTAAACCTTTTCATAATTAAACCTCCAGTAATTTTAAACTTCGTTTTTTATTATAACAATATTTTAAATATTTGTGCATATTTTGTTGCGAATGGTATTTTTATGCCCCTAAACGGTAGTTTTTATCTAAAAATCTATTTTTTAAGTTACCCAGTAATTGTAAAATCACAACAGTTAAAAATGTGATGTCAATTAGAATACATAATCTATTACATTTAAAAAACATAAAGATTAAAAATATTAAAATGATTAGTGCAGAAAGTTTTATATACGAGATCCTCTGCTTTAATTTTTGCTTTTTATCTAACACTTTATGGCAGCTGTCAACAGGCGTGAGAAATCCTACAGCTATTAATAGGATTAAAAAGATAATTGCTGCTGCACTGTTTTCTATTTTTAATGTACTTGAAAGAAAAATTGATATAATATAAATTGCAATTGAAACTACAAAACACACTGCACTGCTTTCGGCATGAAAGCCTCCGGCTATGCTTCTTAAAGGAATTATAATTAATAAAAATATAACGCTGTCAATTAACTTATTTAAAATAAGTCCGATTGTAATTGTAATTATTATGTTGCTTCCCATTTCGATTAGCCCTGTCAAACAATAACTATATAATTTATATTCACTTTCTTCTAAAATATTGTTCTTTATGAGCCATTTCACAAAATTATTACTTATTTTTTTAAACATAAAAAAACCACCGCTCTATGTTATAATCATAAAGCAATGGTATCATATGGAAAATTATAAATGATTTAAAATAAAATGAACGGTTTATTTACATCCCTGAACGGTTACTCGTCCAACAAAGGTAAAACTATTGTAGCTTCAAATTTTGACTCTTTACGTTCAACTGTAAAACTACCTCCATACTTTTCAGAAATTCTATTGACATTGCTCAAACCATATCCATGTCTAACCTTATCAGGTTTGTCACTTTTCAATTTCAATATTGTATTTATTCCTTCTGCTGAATTTAAAATATTTAATACAAGAGCCGTATCGGTCATGAATATATTTACATCTATATATCTGTCATCAAGATTTCTGATCTTTTTACATGCCTCTATAGCATTATCCAAAAGATTTCCCAAAGCAACGCTGAGATCATATCTTTCAATATTAATTTTACTCTTATCTATACTTATATCTGTTTTAAATCTTATCTTATTAGCTTCAGCTGTATTAAAAGCATTACTAACAAGTGCGTCTATAACTAAATAGCCTGTATTAACTTTTTTATATGATTTTTTAACATTGTCTATAGCTTTATCAATATAATCTATCGCTTCCTTATAGCTCTGCTGGACTGCACATTCGCGCAGATATACTAGATGTTTATTTGTATCATGAATAATACTGCTTATACTTTTAAATGACATAGACGTCTGTTCATATTTTTTCTCCTGAAACATAAATTGAGTTTCAAGCTGAGTTTGTTTTTCTCTGATCTCATTAGCCTGTATAATATTATTAAGCAGGTAGTATACAATAAAATTAATCACAAGTATTCCAAGTATCGCTGTATTAGTTGTAAATCCGGCATTTACAACGGTCCCTTTTGATTCAATTGTAACAGCGACTATAATAAAAATACTCAGCAATGGGATAATTATTAGACAAAGATAATCTTTTACATTTGCTCTTACCGAATCTTTTTTCATTATTAAGAGTACAATTATCACCATGATAAACTTTATTAATTTGGACAGCATTACAGTATAAAGGTACGCGTCCTGAGACAAAGACGCTGATGGTACAAGCATATTCATAAAAGTCATAATACTGTTTGCAGCCACCTCAGACAGCATTGAAAATACCTGAAGTGATATTGCCGCAAATATTTTTGCAATAATATTTGATTTATACATCAAGGTAAAAACAAAATACTCTATTAAACCAAGCAGTATAAAAAAAATCCACGTCATATTCGGTATTCTTATGAACCAGAATCCTATTCCCAAAAGCAGATATATAAAATAACATATCGGCTTGACAGCCCAATTCTGCAGATCCTTTAAAACGATCTCTAAAAATATCATTACTATAACTACGTCAAAAACAGAAGCAGCTATTGTAAAAATCAGCTGTAATAATTCACTCATTATTTTTTATACCTCACGATCATATATTTCGAGAAAGTATCTTTTACTTCCGATAGTTTTCTGCGGCTGATTTCTACCGTTTTTCCATTTGTCAGTTCCACAAGATTTGCATTAAACTTTTTTATATACTTCATATTAACTAATACTGATCGGTGAACACTGATAAAATATTGATCTTTCAATCGAGTTTCCATCTCAGCTATTTTTCCCTTTATTTCAAATTCTTCTGTTGTAGTAGTAACGAGTAGGTCTGATTTTGTTGTCATATTTTTTATAGTCTCAAAGCAAATTACCTCATCCAAATATAAAAGTATTTCCCCTTTTTTTAAACTCACGACAGCTATGTTAGTTTGCAATTCATTTATGTATCCAATAATTTTTTGAAATTTCTCCTTAAACAAATGATATGAAATAGGCTTTGTTAAATACTGAAAAGCTTGTACATCAAAGCTGTCCTGCATATATTCGGGATAGCTGGTAATAAAAACAATCAATACATTTCTATCTGGAAATTCACGAATTAATTGTGCAGTTTCAATTCCATTTAACTCCGGCATTTCTACATCGAGAAATATTATATCGTATTTTGCAGTCTTAGCGTTATAAGCTTTTATTAAACTTTTACCGTTTGTATATCTATCCACTATAAATTCTATTTCGGATTCAAATGAAAATCGAGTTATAAAATCGCATATTTTTTTGATTTCTGATAATTCATCATCACATACAGCTATTTTAAAAAGCACGGCAATTCTCCTCATTTTGTTTTTCTTAACTATTTTAGCATATCATAAAATTTATTTCAACTATTATAATTACCGTTCAAGGCTCTAAAAACATCTTTCACACTAATTTAATCGGCTGTCTATAAATTTTCAAATACTCTTGCTATTATTTCAGATTACTATTATAATAATAAGAAGAAATTATAATATGCGGAGGAATAATAATGCCAAGGCAGTTTAAGCTTGCTCGTCAATTCAAATATTTAAAGGTAACAGAAGCGGCGGAAAGACTGGGAGTTTCACAGCCGACGCTCAGCTCTTGGGAGGGAGAAAGAAAGTCCCCATCTATAGATAATCTGGAAAACATGGCTAACCTTTATGAAGTAACGACCGATTTTCTCTTAGGACGAACTGAAAAGCGTGAAATTATAAATTATACTTCAGAGCCAATACCTTACCAGCTACTTACGATCTATCACGGAAAACCACTCTGGTCTCCAAGGTATGGATGGATGCTTGCGGATGCCGTTAACAGAATGCTCATATTGGTTGACAGAACTGAAATTCCTTTTTCAGACGCCGGCGAGTTGTATAGTATCCAACCTGAATTATCTGAAACATCGCTGCCTGAGAGAGTTCCACTTTCTAAATCAGAATTATACCGTTGTAACGAAGTATGGTTAGAGCCTGTTTCATCGGACACTTTTTTAAGATATGAGCTTCGAGGCTGGTATAAGGTAAAAGCTCGTTGGGTAGAAAATGAGTTTGGAAACAGATTTTATTTTGACGTTTACGGCTCCAAATGGCTTGCATTTGATGAGAACGGTCGTTGATTATGCTGACTTTCTCCTTTGATTCGACACTTTATATTCCATATAACGGACTATTCTTACATTTTTATGGATTGTAATCCAATAATAATTGACAAACTAATATTTAAGGAGTATAATACACATAATACTTAAAAAGGAGGAAAAGCAATGTCAGAACACATAGAACGAACCGAATATTTAGATTGGCTTAAAAGCTGGAAGGAAAAACAGATAATCAAGGTTGTATCAGGTGTACGCCGCTGCGGGAAGTCAACACTTTTTGATATTTATAAGGATTGGCTTATAAAAAACGGAGTTTCAAAAGAACAGATTATCAGCATAAATTTTGAGGATATTGAATTTGAACAGCTGACTGAATATCACGCCTTATACGAATATATTAAAAAACGGCTGATCACTGATAAAATGAATTATATTTTTCTTGATGAGATCCAGCATGTTCCGCAGTTTGAAAAAACGGTTGACAGCCTGTTCTTAAAGAATAACTGCGACGTTTATATAACCGGATCTAACGCTTATTTTATGTCTGGAGAACTGGCTACCGTTCTCACCGGAAGATATGTTGAACTGAAGATGCTTCCTCTGTCCTTCAAGGAGTTTTGTTCGGGTTTTAAAGAGCAAAACGCTATGAGCAACGCACAGAAATTCAATTTATATTTGGAGCAAGGTTCTTTTCCCTATCTTACGAAATTTAAAAGCACGAAGCGTGAAATAAATGATTATCTAAGAGATATTTATAATTCTGTAATGCTGAAGGACATTGTTGCAAGACTTAAGATCACTGAAGTTGCAACTCTTGAAAATGTCACAAAATTTCTACTCCACAATATCGGAAATATAGTTTCGGTGTCCAAGATTGCAAATACACTGAAATCACAAGGCAAAGGGGCAGATCAGAAAACTGTCGACAAGTATCTACGAGGACTGACGGACAGCCTTTTGCTTTACGAGGCTCAGAGATACAATCTTAAAGGTAAAATGTTCCTTTCTACCAACAGTAAATATTATGCAGTTGATATCGGTCTCAGGAATATGCTTGTAAAGGGCAGCGAAAGCGACATAGGCCACATTCTTGAAAATATAGTTTTTCTTGAACTGAAACGCAGAGGATACAATGTATACGTTGGTCAGCTCGACGACGGAGAAATTGATTTCGTTGCAATAAAAGACGGCGATACTTCTTATTATCAGGTTGCCGCTACATCTCTGGACGAAAACACATTAAAGCGTGAGCTTGCGCCGTTGAAAAAAGTATCGGATAATTACCCGAAATATTTGCTAACGCTTGACGAAATATTCGGCAAGGCTGATTATGAGGGCATTAAAAAGATAAATGTACTTGACTGGCTGCTGGATAAATAAATTAGATATAAAGTGCCCATAAACTGGCATAAAATTGGCGTACAAACGCCGATGACATGAAAACATAAATCTGATATACTAATAGAGTAAAAAATTATCTGAAGGAGCCGAATAAATGAAATACTGCCCTTTTTGCGGCGCTGTCCTGGACGGCGCCTTTAAATTTTGTTCGGAATGCGGTGAAGGTCTACCGGTTAAAAATGAAACACCTGAACTTCAGCCAAGCACGGATGACAACGTAAAGCATGCATCTGAACACAAAGTAAGAAGAAAAAAACATCTGCCAAGCAAACCAATAAAGAAAGCAGAGTCAGTCAGTAAATCTGAGGAATATACCGAAAGGGATGATTATGACGGGTATTATGACGACGTGATCCCCGCTGATGAAAATGAACTTCAGAATGGTATTGATAAAGCCCTTATTAAGAAAATAGCTGCTCTAGGAGCAGCCGCCTTCATAATAATTCTTATCTGCGTTGCTATTATGTATTTTTTATAGGAGGTTATCGAGTTGAAGGAAAATTTAAAGAACATACCGTTAGCATTGCAAAAACAAATATTGATTCGATTCGGATACGCTGCTGCAGTCTTTCTCTTTTTTGTATATATAACTATATATATAAGAGATCTGCGTATGTCAGTGCCAAGTCTGGTACTTACTGTTTTTATGGTTATTAATGGAATCGTACTGCTTAACAAAGCCGTAAGCAGCACATTTATTTCACTTGAAGGACTATGCGGAGAAATAGAAATATCAGGCAGGCGAAAACGCAAGAAATTCATTTATATCATTTCAGATGATAAAATACTTAAAATACCTTATTGCCATAAAATGAGAAGAATTGGCGTCGGAGATACTGTGTCTATATACCTGTCCGACAAAGAAAAGGTCTATCCGCAGGACGGAGCCTTCATTATTTACAGCTATTATGCAATAGAAATCAGAAAAAATATCTCTTAGGCATTGACTATTGAAAACAATTATGATATATTAGTTATAGTAGTTTCAGGATTTTTAATAAAATCAATAGTTTTCAGGTTTACAAAGTGTCATACAGCGCAATTGCTGTATGGCGCTTTTTTATTTTCTGATTTCCTCCTGTTTAAACAGGTTGAAATAAATAAATCAAATATGCGGTATACCGCATGAAAGGAGAATTTTATGATTAAAGTATTTGTAACAGGAGCGGTGATCTCAAACGGGTATAACGGAGCGGCTGCCATTAAGTATTCAGAAAACCGCGATTCGCTAAGATTTCGTTTTGGGAAAAAGGTATACGATCCTAAAGCAGAAGACAATTGCCGTTGGATCAATCTGACCGCAAAAGCTTTCGGAACCGGATTATGTGAGAAATTCAGCAAAATGAAGCTGGACGCAGGTTCATATGTTAACCTAATCGGAAGACTTGATGAAGATCACTGGGTTGACAGCAATACCGGTGAAAGAAAAAATTTGATGGTAGTGATAGTAGATGAAATTGAATATTCTGGCGGTGGAAAGCCCAAGGATGATCAGAAATCAGACAATCAAAACTCGTCATATTCAAACGGAGCGCCGAATTTCAGTCCTCCTGAAGCGTCTTCAGATAACTTTACGGGGTTTGAGCAATTTGAAGGCGAAAATTTATTCTGATATCAGAATTAAAAAGAATCCTGCGTAATAAGCGTACATGAACTGTTAATCTGTCATGTGCGCTTTTTTCGCAGCTAAAGGAGAGTTTATATGTCAGATAAAAATCCTAAAAAACATATTGTCCAGGATATATTAATTTTTATAGGAATACTCGTCTTACTGGTCTTTATATGCCGGCTATGGCCTATTATATTTCTTATTATTATAGGCATTTTCATTTCAGCCTTGCGTTTGCTGTACCTTTTGGTAATCCAAACGGAACCTCAAAAAAATTATCCTCTGCTGCCGGAACCGCAAAAAGAGCCTGATGAAGAAGATATATACAGGCTCGCTTATACGGTAATACTCAGACGGATCACAGAACTGATATCTGCTGATTTTCCAGACGCCTCATGGACATGGGAAGCGCCCGATGCACAGCGTGAAATAAGGAAAGGCAAAGATGTCAGCATACTGCTTAGTAAAGCGGGCGGATATCGGCGCGCTGTAGTTATTATCAGAAATGCAACAGCTGTGAAAGTTGAATATTGTGAACCTGATGATAAAACCAGCAATTCAGAATCTGAAACCGGTTTAAGGGAAAACCATGAGGATAATAATACCGAAATGCCAAATGATACTCATATTGATTACGGTCTTTACGCTTACGAATGGGTAGAATCTCATATCTTTAATTTAAATGATATATGCAATAATGCCATCGGACAGGGCCTCAGTGAAACCGTAATATCAAAAGACGTGCTTCCTGCCAAGGAAAGTTGGAAAGATATCAGCATAGAGCTTGTAAGGGCAGGATTTAAAAGTGCTGAATGTATACCGGAAGGTATAAAAATCAATTTAAAGCATCTAAAATGCAGAAAGGAAATTAAAGAATGAATGAAATAAATAATCTGTTTAATTACAGCAGGCCATTGCCGCCTCCATTCGATACTTTAACGAATAAAAAAGTAAAGGTTTGTTCGGTTTATGGCAACGGTACGGAAGCAACACTATCATGTACAGTAATAAAAGCTGTTAATGCCGTATGCACCTGTATGAACGGTTCCGGTTTCGGAGCTGTTGGAACAATTGATGAAAAAAGATCTGTTGCGGAATATAAATCCTCAATGTCCCCCGAAGCTTATCATCTGGTGGTTTATGATATTTCCGGATCAGTTATGGCAAGCGTTTTCGATAAAAGCACTGAGATATTTGAAACATATGTATTAAATCAAGCAGGACGTGATGGAGCGGCAGTTATGATGGCTATGTTTCCTGTATTATTAGAAGATTCCGAATTCAGTGAAAACTTTGAAGGGTATTATGAGCAATTTATAAAGGGTTTTCCCGACATGGTAAAATCAACGGAATATATGGCTTATATGTGTGACAATTCATACAGGCGAATAAAAGATCAGGAATGCAAGGCACATGTTAAGCTAAGCTTGGATAAAGCAGGAAATTTGATGCGCGTTTCACAGGCTCAGCTTGATTCCGGTGTATTTATTCCAAGCGTTGTGACGGCCGGCGAATTCACTATATTCTCTAAAACCAGCCCTGTAATAAAAAAAGCCGGTATATATATTGAGCATGAAAATTTTATAGGAAAATTCAAAATGAACGAAAGAACGCTGTTACCTGAAGAAAAGCTGCTTGTTCCAAAACTCCCGGACTGGTATATAATACCGAAGGAAATTGTGGACATATGCAAGCATGCTCAGTCTACTACAGGTAAATCGCTGCAAATGAGAAACTTTTTACTGCGAGGACCCGCCGGAACAGGAAAAACAATGGGCGCCAAGGCAATTGCAGCAGGAATGAATCTGCCGTATATGAAATATACCTGTTCAGCAAATACAGAGATTTTCGATTTTGTCGGCATGATAATTCCCGATACCGATAGTTCGACCGGAAATAAACAGCTGGATAAGGAAAAGGAGATCTTAAAAAGCATGGGAGGCATAAATTATGCCAACGTAGCCAGACTTATGGATCTTCCCGATACTGACGATATAGAATATGATCCTGCGGGAGTATATAAGTCGCTTACGGGTATAGAAAATAATTCTGTTTCAGCCGGAGACTGTATAAAGATAGTTATGGATAAAGCATCTAAAAAAATAATGGAGTTATGCCGGACTGATAACAGTAAAAACGGCAGCGGACAGAGTTATACATATGTGGAAACCGATTTTATAAAGGCTCTGAAAAACGGGTATGTAATTGAAATTCAGGAACCTTCCACAATTGTACAGCCAGGCGTTTTGGTAGGACTCAATTCCCTGCTTGAACAGACCGGTTCAATTACATTGCCGACCGGAGAAATAATTGAACGCCATCCCGATACTGTAGTAGTAGTTACAACCAATATTAGTTATGAGGGCTGCCGCAGAATAAATCAATCGTTCATTGACCGTATGAGTTTGGTAAAGGATGTTGAACTTCCCTCCCCTGAGATTATGATTCAGCGGGCTATGTCAGTTACTGGAGCAACTGATGAAATACTGGTATCACAGATGGTACAGGTTGTAAACGACATATCCATTTACTGCAGACAAAATAGTATAACGGACGGAAGCTGCGGTATGAGAAGCTTGATAGACTGGATATTAAGTACAGAAATAACCGAAGATATATACCAATCAGCGCTATCTACTGTAATAAGTAAAGCAACAGCCGATGAAACGGATCGTGAGGCGCTTATCAGCGCCGTTCTCGAACCGATATTTTCAAAAAAAAGACGAAAAAAAGCATGATTAAAAAGGAGGTTACCCTATATGTCAAGGGTGAATCATAAATTAATAAAACAGCGTCTGAACGAAAACCGCAGCAAAATAACAGACAGGCAGTTCTTCTCGTCCCGCATTTTAGCGGGACACTTTGAAGATCTTGCGGCAGCTCAGACAAGAAGATACTTATATAACCGCAGGGTACATGTATATCTGTACTGGAAACCTAATGCTAAAGAACTGGCATGTACAGATAACCATAACATACATATAAATTGCGGTAATGAAATGGTTACTAAGGTAAAAGGCCGAGAAAGCCGATACGAAATAGTCAGCGGATTATTTGCCCATGAACTCGGTCATGTTCTTTACACTGACTTTCTTTCAAGTCAGACTCATACCAATTATTTTTCAAGTTATCAGTGGTTTCCTTGTCCGCCGCCCCTTAAATCCAAAGATGATATAAGCAGTGAAAAAGCTCTATGGGATTATATCAAAAAGGACTCCGATAATTTGCAGATGATTCAATTTGTTGCTCTTCAAATCGCAAATATTATTGAAGACGGCTACGTCGAAAACCGTATGCTTATTAATTTCCCGGGAACACTTGGATACGGTCTTGAAAAATTGAGAGAACTGCATTTTGAAAGTATACCCACAGTTACTCAGCTCATTGAGCAGGAAGAAAACAATTCCCGCCACATATTTGAAAGTATTCTTCAGTTAATACTCTCTTACGTTAAATATGGTGAAATCAAATATGGAGACGAGCCTCTGAGTGATGTTAGAATACAAAAGGTATTTTCTCTTATTACTGATATCGACAAATCGCTGATGACAAGGTCAGGAAAGGAAAGACTTGAAGCTGTGAATATTATTATGGTTCGCTGCTGGCCTTACCTTGAAGAATATCTGGAACATATTAAAGAGCGTCATAATGAATTGAAGGCATTAGGCAAAACTGCTACAGACATATCAGAAGCATTGTCTGAACAATTGAATATTATTGGAAACACTGAAACAGGTAAAGGAAACAGTTTATCTGTTAATGAATCCGAAATTGAAAATAATGGCGGTTCTGCAACTGCAAAACAGCGATCTAAAACAATTTCCGACGCTGCCGAATCCGGAGAAGGAACGACTAATGAATTTGAAGAAGTTATCGGATCTGGCAAACAGAAGGTATCAGAATCGGAAAGAGGCAGAATTCCATATCATCAGTCCGAATCTGTAACTAATCCGTCTGGAGGAACGGTGGAAAACAACGAACTTTATAAAAGAGAAAGCTATGAAAACGCTGCGAAAGACATACAGCGAATTCTGGATAAAATGGCGGAAAAAGCTGCCTGTAAACAGTTAGAAAACGAGAGGCTGCGTGAGCTTAACGAATCTGCACAAAATATATCCTACGGAAATATACACTCAGGAGTGAGCATACGTATAAACCGTATAACAAGTGTTGATGAAGATATGATTGAACAGTACAATGATATTTCAGCGCCTTTAATCGGTATATCCCGCAGACTTCAAAAAAGCCTTGTAAAGGAGCTTAAGGAAAGCAGGTGCGGGGGCAAGCGGACAGGTCTTTTAATGGGCCGAAGAATTGACACACATGCACTTTGCCGGAGTGATGGAAAAGTTTTCTATAAAAACGATCTGCCAAGTGAAATACCGGAATTAGCTGTCGGTCTGCTTATTGATGAATCAGGATCTATGTGCTCCTGCGACCGATGTACCTATGCGCGGGCATCGGCAATTATTCTATATGATTTTTGCAGAAGCTTGGAAATACCTATTATGGTTTACGGTCATTCTACAGGATCTAGAAGAAAAAAAACTGTAGAGCTATACTCATATGCAGAATTTGACTCTATTGATACTGATGATAAATACAGAATGATTGATATCGGTGCCCGGAATAGCAACCGTGACGGAGCAGCCCTGCGTTATGTAGCTGAAAAACTGTCAGCTCGTCCTGAAGCAATAAAAATACTTATTCTCATTTCTGACGGGCAACCGGCGGATTATGGATATACAGGAAGTGCTGCCGAAGAGGATCTAAGGGGTATAAAACAGGAATACCAACGAAAAGGCATCCTGTTTGCAGCAGCTGCAATCGGAGAAGATAAAAATAATATTCAGAGAATATATGATGATTCTTATCTTGATATCACAGATTTAAATCAATTGCCTATCAAGCTTACCGGACTGGTCAAGCGTCATATAAAGATATAAATAGGTAAGGACAGCTTTTCGGGGCTGCCCATTTTATTGAAAGGAAGAATTAATATGCACACATTAGCCTTATTAGCTGTTGAAATTCCTGAGGTACAGGAAGATGAAAAAATGGATGAAAAAATTTCGGCTGATATAAATAAAATGGAAAAGCAATACAATTCAAAAAAAAGTGTGACACTACAAATTCTGATAAACAAACTTTCTAGCTGTAAGTCCGCATTTTCTCGGGCAGTAAATAGTGCAGTAAAAGACATTATGATACCATACTGTACATCTAATCCGAATTATATGGAATTTGAAGATCATACTGAGGATCTCCTTAAAAAATATGAAAGCGTTGCAGATTGTATCAGAACACCTCAGGGAACAATAATACTTCCTGAAAATCATCCGCTTTCCGGGCGTTTTGTAATACAAGATGGTAAAGTTTTTCAAAAAGATTCAGGACCTCTTTATCACCTCAAAAGAACAAAACGCGCAAAAAAAATGGCTCCTATTCTGAATTATCCTATAAAAAAACTTTACAGTACTTTTGAAGAGTATGCGGAAAGTCAAGCTTTAGATTATGATCAGCAAAGTCAGAGATATGGCTATTATTATAATCCAAACGCTATATGGGATTGGTACTCTATAGGAGGACAGTGGCCGGATATGTTCCTTGTAAGCAAAACCTGCAAAGAGTTTTCTTTGGGCGAGAGAAACTGGTGCAATATGCGCATAAAATATAAAGCGCCTGATGGATATATGTGGGTATGTGCCGCTCGTAAACAAAACATTGAATGGGAAATTATGAGCAGCTGGAAAAAGCAGAAAGCAACCGAAGAATTTTACAGACTGAAAGATATGTTTACATCCGGAATACTGAAATACGAGTTTAAAGGTAAGATCATGCCGGACGGGATCATATCCTATGGGAGATATGTCTATCGCAAAGAGCATACTCTGGAAGCTTGGCTTGATGAATACGCTATGACAAAGAATTTAAAATATCCTGGTTGTACTAATGATATTATAGATAAAAGCCAATGGTTGAGCAAAGACGACAACATCTTCGATCCGAATACCGGTAAATTGATTCCGTTAGATTGGCATAATATATTAAACGAATACATAGACAACACTCATGACGACACCGTACTTGTTGGTGTTGACTATCACATATAAACAGGAGGTAAATATGAAACTTATTAAAACAGGCGCTCGATTCTTATATAATTCATCAGCTTACAGCATCGGAGATAAAATCATAGGAACAGACAAAAGCGAGTACAAAGGACTTTTCGGTACTATAACCGAGATCCGTGACGGTGAGGATAAAGAAACTGAAAATGATACCCCGGATATTTACTGCACCTTCGATCCACCGGTAAACCCGTATGATATAAAAAGACTTGAAAGCCGTTTCTCCAATTTATATCTTGAACCCAAAAAGCTTGAAGATATAATATTTGATAATGTAATTATGGCTCCTGAAATGATAGAACCATTGTCTTCAGGCAGTCTGAAATTGACAGTATATACCGTTTTAGAGGACTGGTCAGTCAATAATAGTAACGGTTATTCTGCTGCTTTATTTACTGATTTTAAAGATGCAAAGCTTTACATGCATAATAAATTATCTGATGAAATGGAAACAGGCTGCATTTACGAATGGTGCGAAAACAGCGGATTTTTAAAAGAGTCATCAGAGAATTTTTATAAATGCTGGATAGACGGAGAATACTCTACTTATCATTATAGTATTTATATTAAAACCGAAGAACTACAGTTATCTAATCAGGCAATAGGTCTGATAGGAAGAACCTATATAGACGAATGCAGAATGGAAGATTTCATTACTTACTTAGAAAAAGACAGTAAATTCAATGTACTGTCAGATAAACGGCAATTCATTGATAATGGAATTCCTAAGCTTATTGAAAAGAAGCTTGGAATGAATGACCAGTATATGGAATGTTACTGGGACAGTATTTCTGAAACAGCTAACGATATATTATATAAAATCAATAATTGCTAACGTTTAAGACGCCGGACTATCGGCGTCTCTTTTTTTAATCATTACTATTGTTTTGTTATAAAATATATGTTATAATATTCAAAAGCTATAAGATTACAGGAGGGATAAAATGAACTGCTCTAATGCCATTGGAAAATTTGAAGATAACCGTATTATATGTTCAGAAGAAACTGTAACCCTATATCATGGTTCAAAATCAGGGATTAGTGGAACTATTAAACCGCTAAGCCGCGACAAATGTGATTTTGGAAAAGGCTTTTATATGGGAACAGATCGTTCTCAGCCTCTTACTCTTATATGCAATTATCCGGAATCAAAACTATATACGTTGGAATTAGATCTCTCAGGATTAAAAGTAATTGACATAGAGGTCGGTCTTGACTGGGCTTTACTAGTTGCATTTAACAGGGGAAAAATGGAGGCAGTCAAAAATACCCCTATTTATAAAAAGTATCTGGAACTGTCAAGCAGCTGTGATATTATTATTGGGTACATTGCTGACGACAGAATGTTTGTGGTACTTGACCGTTTTTTTAATGGAGATATTACTGATATGGCGCTAATTAATAGTTTATCTGCATTGAATCTGGGAAAACAGTATGCTGCGATTACAAGCAAAGCATGTGAACAAATAAAAATATTAAAACAAGAAGTATTATCGGATCATGAACGTGAAATATTAAAACAAGAGAGCAGAATAAACCGCTCAAAAGGAATAGATTTAGCTGAAAAAATTTGTCTTGAATATCGGCGTGAAGGACGATATTTTGACGAAATATTAAAGGCAGGTGGTTAGTATGCTGCTAAGCAGAGAAAAACTTCAGTTATGCGATATACAGGGCAGGCTTTTTGAATTAGCTTTAAAAAACGGCTGTGATTGTCCTAAATTTATTGAAGCTTTCATGAATAGTAAAACTGCTTCGTTTTTAGATGATATTTATGACCGTATGCAATGGGCCGGAGAAGAATATATTCTTGAAGAATTAAACGATGAGGTAAATGGGCTGAAAAAAGCAGGCACTTCCTTTAACTCCGAGATCATGTACTGGATCGGCTACACATACAGGTACTGGCATTACTATACAGGAGAAAGCAGCAGACAGATTTACCGAACAGCAAACGGGCAAATAATGAACGACTGTTGGCTGGGTTTTCACACTCTTGATATAGAATTGGCTATTGATAATCTTAAGGAAATATATGTGCAGACTCATAATTCATAAAAGTTAGATATAAACTTACACGGAAACAGGGTGCAAAGCGGCTGCACAGCGGTCAGCTTATTCAAGTTAAAAGGCTTATAGGCGTCTTAAGCTTCTTTTACGCACTTGACGCCTTATCGGTTAAACGCTTGCAATTATGCAAGCGTTATTTTTTTCAGAAAGAAAGTGATACAATGCTTTTCATATTGGGAATGCTCACAGGCGGAGCATTTGGTTTAGCAATCATGTGCCTGCTGCAGATAAATTCGGACAAATAAAATAAAAAAATGCTTCTTTCAGCTGATTAGGATTGACTATTTTCCTGATATATGATATAATGCACTTATCAGTATCAGGTTTGTTTTTCAAACAAAGTTTAACAGGTTATCAAAGTGTTATTTGTATAATGCAAATGACACTTTTTTTGTTTCTGGTCAGTTTATAAAGGACACAAAGCCGGTATTTCTTTTGAAATATCGGCTTTTGTTATATATCAATGACGTCAAACGTCAAAATGAAAGGAGCATTTTAAAATGCACAAATATGAAGATAGCTTCTTTTCCACTTTCAGTTCTTTTTTGATGATATTAGATTATCATAACGAACAGGAAAAGAACAGCCAATGGATGAGATGCAACGTAAGTGACCTCAGTATTGAACCCCTTGATGTCAAATCGCCCTATTACAGCGACTTGACTGAATTTGCTAAGGGCATTACAAAGGAAGCTGTTGAAGACACCGCTGTAAACCTTGGACTGGCAATACGGCTGCAGGGGATTCTTTATCCGTTACGCAATACGGCATATAAAAGCCTACTCGACAGAGCAAAAATTAACGGAACCGCTCTTCCGAAGCTTCCCAGAAAAGACCTGGCAGATATTCTGAACCATTGCCTGAAACTGCATTCATCTAAGGCTCTGTTGTTATTCAGAGATCAGAAAATAGCGGCAGTTCATTCGGGAGATGCATCGGATTATTCTGTATTGCCCATTAACGAGCTTTTATCAGAGCTTCAGACCGGCCTTGACAGTAGATTTTTAGGAAATAAGTTTGCTGATGGTTTCTGTAATCATTCTATTGTCAGCGCTTCATGGACCATGCCGAATCAGAAAGAGCATCTTCTTGGTACATACGAAAAAATGCTATCGGCGCAGGGTAAAACAGCAATGGCTAAAAGACTTATTCCAGGAGTTCAATTCTTTACATCGGACGTTGGAGTCTCATCAGCAAAAGTTTCCGCTCTTTTAATGGGCGGACAGTATCCTATAAGCATCGGCAGCTGTATATCAGTCGACCATCGGCATAACAGTAAAGTATATGATTTCAATACTGCTACCGGACAGATATTTTCTCAGTATACGGATTTAGTGGCAAAGCTTCAGAATCTGCTCAGTATTAATCTTCACTATTCGGTCAATGCAATGATGAGGATATGTAAGAAATTGTGTCTCCCCAAAAAAGCGGCACTCGAAGCTATTGCTATGTATGAGATTGCCAGCGGCGGCGGACCCGCAACTGCTCACGATGTATTTTTTGCGATGCAGGAAATACCGTTTATCTTAAAAACGCAGAATACAAGTGAAAGCAAGCTGTTGGAAGTACAGGAAAGCCTGTCCCGCGCTTTGTCTCTTAAATGGAGTGATTACGATATTGCAAAGGCGGTGAATTACTGATGGCAAAACCGATTATTCTATGTGATACCGCAGGTATGACGAACGACAGGTGGCTGGAATGCCGTATGCATGGGCCAAAAGGAGATATTCCCTATACCGTGGGTGGAAGTGATGTTGCAGCTATTTTTGGCGTATCACCATGGACAACTCCGCTTGAACTGTGGAAAATCAAAAAAGGGCAAATGAAGCCTGCTAAAAAAGCCAACTCCAATCAATTGCAGATGGGACATCTTTTAGAACCAATTGCTGCTTATTGGTATGGCGCAAAGACAGGCAACACTGTTATTGAGGATACGAATCTATATCAGCACGCAGACCATCCTTACGCTCTCGCCAATTTTGACCGGCGTTTTATCCGGGCATCAGATAATGAACCTGGAATTTTGGAGTGTAAAAGCTGTACTTATCACAAAGCGGATGAGTGGGCAGACGGAGCGATTCCACTCTACTATGAGCTACAGCTGAGGTTTTATCTTGCGGTAGCGGATGTGAATATCGGTGCTTTTTCCGCAGTTTGGGGAAACAATCCAGATAACGATCTGGCAATTCCGGATATTGTTCGAGATCAGGCGAAAGAGGACATGATTTTTGAACGTCTTGACGAATGGATCTGGAGCCTGGAAAATGACAAGCCGCCGACAATGGCGGATGTTGCACCTAAGCTTGCCTTAGAATCCCTGGCAAGGATTTATGGTACGAGTCAGGCGGGACTTCCAACCATAGAGTTATCCCGCAAGTATGAAACGCCCTTGCGCAGGATCGCAATGCTTCAAGGGAAAGTCGCTGAATGCAACAGAGAAATCAAAACATATGAAAAGGAGATTGAAGCACACAGTGTGCGAATTGCCGAAGTCATGAAGAAGCATGAGCATGGCGTCCTGGAGACAACCAGTGATAAGCTTCTTATAGACTTTGTGACAAAAACAACCCGCAGACCCGATTCTAAAGCCTTGAAGGAAAAATACCCGGCGATTTATACCGATGTTTTGAAAGCATCGGAAAGCCGCAAGGTAAAGGTGTCGGTACAGGCAAAATAAGAAAGGACATTTACATGAAAAATATTTACACAGAAAATTGGGAAAAGGAACTTGAGGAACAGTTTCTAAAAATCGACAGATTCCGTAAACGAGCATATATCTGCTCCCCTCTTAGTGCAGAAACTGCCGATGAGGTCAGAAAAAATATTAATGCGGCAAAAGCTTATATGTATTATGCTATGAAGAAAATGAATTTGTCGGCAAGGGCGCCTCATGCTTATCTTCCCATGCTACTATGCGACAGTATTCCGGCAGAACGCGCGCTTGCAGCCAACTTCGGACGCAGACTTATTGAAGTAAGCGATTTAATACTGATTTGTGGAAATCACATCAGCGGAGGTATGAAAAATGAAATAGCATATGCTGCAGCTTTGAATATGCAAATTATTACGTTTTGCAATGATATATATCCGGAAATTAAAAAGGAAGTTACAACTCACGGCGGTATAAGTAAAAACGTGCGTATTGATACTATTAACTTCCCTATGTCTATGACATGTCCGGAATCATATATTGAAACAGCTTTTATAAAATAGAAGGGAGTTATAGTCTTGTTGTGTGAATTTGAAAGATTGGTGTATCCCAAGGAACATAAAAGCTGCTTTGGCGGTTATATGGTTGTTATTTACCGCCTCTGTGACAAAATCATTGATATGCAGGGAAATGAAATAAAAAGAATAAAAGCAGTAGGCTACAGTTTACCTGTAGCCTCTAATGTTCGTTATGAACTACAAGGAAAATGGAGCAGAAATCATAAACACGGTACTCAATTTGAAGTTGAAAGCTGCAATGAAGTCATAGCTCCGACCAAAAAAGGTATAACAGCATATCTGTCTTCTGGACAGATAAATGGTATAGGGCCAAAGCTCGCCGGAAAAATATTTGATCGGTTTGGTCTTGATTCTCTGAAGATACTTGATGAAAATCCTGAAAAGCTTCTTGAAATATCTGGCATAAGTAGTGAAAAGCTAAGAAAAATATGCGATTCTTATCTTGCAAGCAGGGGCGCCCGTGATGTTGTGACATTTTTAACACCTCATGGGATCACGCCTAACAGGGCTGTCCAAATATATAAGGTATACGGAAATAATACTTTAAAAATCCTTAAAAATAATCCGTATAAGCTGTGTGAAATTACCGGCATCGGATTTAAGACAGCAGACCGCATTGCTTTAAGTCTTGGATTTGTAAAAATGTCGCCGCTTCGCATTGATGCAGGTCTTATTTATACACTTACCAATGCTGAAGAAAAAGGACATTTATGTATTGAAAAACATGAATTTATCAACAAATGTCTTACTATACTTGATACGCCGGAGCTTACCTATGAAGCTGTCGGAATACGAGGATCTCACCTTGTTCATAACAAAAAGCTTGTAATATACAATGAAAATGTATACAAACCAAAAACCTCAGAGGCTGAACACAGTCTTGCCGTTAACATTTATCAATGCCTCATTAACCCTTTCAATTCTATTTATGAAAATTTGGAATCTGAAATATACAATGAAGAAATGAAGCAAAATATAAAAATGGCCGAACATCAAAAAAGCGCAGTTAAAATGGCTTTGTCAAATAAACTCTCCGTCATAACCGGAGGACCTGGAACAGGAAAAACGCTTATACAGCGGATAATTCTGAACATTTATTGCCGAAACAATCCAGGAAAGAAAATTTGCTGCTGTGCTCCGACCGGCCGTGCCGCCAGACGTATGAAGCAATCAACCGGACATCAGGCTTCAACAGTACATAAAGCTCTGGGTATTATGTCAGACGATGAAATAAGTTGTCAGGCTGAAGCATTAGATGCTGATCTGATTATTGTAGATGAAGCCTCTATGCTGGATATCTATATAGCAAATAGGTTATTCAAATCTGTCAAGAAAAGTGCCCAGATAGTACTTATAGGAGATGCTGATCAGCTTCCATCCGTCGGACCTGGTATGGTTTTAAACGAGATTATTACCTGCGGTTTTGTGCCGGTAATAAGACTTGATAAGGTCTACAGGCAAAGTTCAGGAAGCCGTATTGCTTTTAACGCCAATCTAATTCGTAACGGTATCACCAAACTGGAATACGGACCGGATTTTCAATTCTATGATTCAATTGATATATCGTCTTCTGCCGATACAATAATCAGTCTGTATATACAAGAGATTTCTGTTTATGGATTAGATAATGTAGCATTATTAACGCCTTTCCGACAGAAAACAGATACTTCTGTCAATACACTTAATACGAGGATCAGGGATCTTGTAAATCCGTCAGATGCAAAAAAACCTGAATTATCCATAGGAAAACGAAATTTCCGCTGTGGTGATAAGGTTATGCAGATCAAGAATCATATGGACATTAATAATGGAGATATAGGATACATAAAGGATATATTCTCTGTCGGAAATGAAAAAATAATATGCATCGATTTCGGAGAAGGCAGACTTAAAGAATATAATTCAGATGAACTTGATATGCTTGATCTTGGTTATGCGTCTACAATACACAAATCACAGGGTTCGGAATACAGTTCCGTTATTATAAATCTTCAGTGTGCACATTATATAATGCTGACAAGACCGCTTTTATATACAGCCGTAACACGAGGCAAAACACGCGTTATAATTGTAGGAGAACGGAAAGCATTATATACAGCTATAAACCGAATTGATATAAACAAACGCGGAACCTGTCTGGCTCTGAGAATCAATGATCTTGAAAGGAGAAATTAATATGGCAACCATGTTAGAAACCTATAATTTAAAAAAGGAGGAATTGAATTCAAAATTAAAAGACGGACATCTTTATTCGAACGATTTGCTTTTACTTGAGGAGTTGATTTACAGAATAAGTGTGCTGGAAACGTTTAGAGCAATTTGCAATACAGCTCCTATTACATCCGAAACTGAAGTTATAAAAAAACATTTCAGAATTACCGACTCTTATATTAATTTTGTTATAAGCGAGAGAAGATTTAAACCGCAGACCCCTGATATACAGAAAAAACAGGAAACAGCTATACAGTCGTTGAATCGGGTGGTAATGAATTATCAAAAGCAGTTCACAAGCTTTAAGGCGCAGACTGAAGATTATTATAAAATTTCTATCCAAAAATGTATTAACTCCATACTTCTCGTCTGGGTCGAATACCGTAATACATTTATAGATCTGTATAAAGGAGTTATATCATGAATGATAATAAATCGGCTAGTATGTCTGTTATTGAAAAAATAAACGAGGTATCTGGTTTTAATCCGAGCCTTTTTGCTGTTGATTTTACAGATCTTAACAACGGAGAAGTACATAAGCGTCTTCCGGTGGTTATACAAATGGCATGGTTCAGATTAAAATATCCAGAGGGCAAAATTGCTGTTCAGGTTACACCCGGTAAAGATTGTTTTATAGCTACTGCACGTATTTACCCCAGCTACAAAGATAATTCTGACTGCTATTTGTCTGAAGCTACCGCCTCCAGAGGCTATTGTTCAGAAAAACCGTCTGTTTCTCCCCGTGAATGGGCACAGACTGCGGCAGTGGGGATAGCTCTCCGTAATGCAGGTTTCGGTTTACAGTTTTCTATGGCAGGAGAAGAACTTGAAGAAACAGCTTCCAATGAACTGAGTATAGACAATAATAAGATCAAACCTGATTCTGTAAATGATGATCTAAAATATACAGTAGAAAATACGATAGAAACTGAACTGACTCCGGAAGAAAAATTAGAGCAGGCAATGAAAATTACTTGTCCTATATCCAAGTTCAAAGGTAAAACTTTAGGTGAGGTCCTTATTCTGGACTCACATGCTATAAAATGGCTTGCAACAAAATATACTGGCAGTGACGATATAAAAGCTGCAGCCAAAACAATTTGCGAATACTCCTTACTACAAACAGATGAATAATATATCTAAAATACGGGAACAGCAGATCGCTGTTCCCAGAAAGGAGAACGTATGGAATTATATGATATCTGGGATATAATCAGATTGATTGGTTTGCCTTTGCCGACAGGAGGTAGAAGCTCTTATTATGTTCAGTGTCCATGCTGCGATGACAGTCCCCAAAAAAGGCATCTGAACATAAATCTTAAAAAGGGAGTATTCAGATGCCCCAAATGCGACGTACACGGAGGTATTCTTGATTTATATTCTTTGTTTACCGGAGTTCCCAGAAATCAAGTGCTCAACGATATAGCTTCAAAAAAAGGAACTTCGCCTATTTACAAGCCCAAAAAACCGGTTATAAAGGATTGTGCTGAGTTACCTATTTCTGAAATCAGTATAAGAGATAACACATATAAGGCGCTTTTATCAAAGCTGACTTTATCACCTGATCACCAAGACAACCTATTAAAAAGAGGACTTGATTATAACGATATTCAAAGGCTGGGTTACAAGACAATGCCTGTAGCCGGTATGTCGGCTATAGCGGCACAGCTCAGATCAGAAGGTATTGAGTTAGAGGGGGTACCGGGATTTTATCAGAATGATTCAGGTGAATGGACCTTTACGGGCGGTAAAAGAGGAATTCTTATTCCGGTTCTTGATCAATACAAACGTATTCAAGGACTTCAGCTACGACTTGATAATGTAAATCGCAGAAAATACCGCTGGGTATCCAGTTCAAATTTCAACAATGGCTGCCGCTCAGAGGGATGGACTCACATTTCTGGAGAAATAAAATCAACTATGATTATAACAGAAGGTCCTATGAAAGCTGACATTATAAACGCTTTAAAAGGACTGACTGTCCTGGCAGTACCCGGTGTTAATTCGCTCAAAACACTTGAAAAAGTATTGAATACCTGCCGCGAACATGGATTAATTCGCATTATGACTGCTTTTGATATGGATTTTCTGGTAAATCACCATGTGCAAAATGGATATAATAATTTATTGAGACTTATAGACAGTATGGGCTTAAGTTATGGTATATACGTCTGGGATTCGAGATTTAAAGGACTTGACGATTATATCTGGCATTGCTGTAAAAACGAACAGGAATTAATATTATAAAAATAGGAGGTCAAAAAATGTTAATATCAATAGATCACGGTAACTACGCAATAAAAACACCGGAATTTTCATTTGTTTCCGGTTTATCAGAGCATACGGTTAAACCGCCGCTGACAGAGGAAATACTTAAGTTTAAAGGTTCATACTGGACTCTAAGCGGAAAAAGACTAAACTACATGCGTGACAAAACTCAAGACGAAAGATATTTTATTTTAACCCTTTTTGCAATTGCCAGAACTCTTGAGGCTAATGGAGTCAGTTCTGATGTAAATACAATACAACTAGCAGTAGGCCTGCCTCCCGAACACTTTGGTATATTAAAGGACAAATTTTCTTCTTATTTTAAGAGAAACGGCGTAATTAGGTTTGAGTATAAAAACATTGAGTACAATATTAATATTGACAATGTTATAGTATTTCCTCAGGCATATGCAGCAATAATACCTCAGAGCGACAGAATGATAAATACTCTCAGAGTTTTTATAATAGACATAGGCGGATATACGACCGACGTCCTTCTTCTCAGAAACGGAAAGCCCGATCTTCAGTTCTGCCGCAGCCTTGAAACAGGTATCATTACAATGAATAATGATATAATAAGAAAAGTTGGCGCTCTGCATGATATGAGAATTGAAGACGAACATATAAATGCTGTTCTGGCTGATCAGGAAACTATACTTCCAGATGATATAAAGAAAACTATAATTAACGCTACACAGCGTCATGCGAAAGATATTATAGATCAGCTAAGAGAACTTCAGGTAGATCTACGCTCTAACCCGGCTATCTTCATAGGCGGAGGAAGTCAATTGTTACGAAAATTTATAACAGAATCCCCTTTGGTTGCTAAAGCTGATTTTGTTGAATCACTTAATGCAAATGCCATCGGATATGAAATGCTGGCGAAACAATTACTACGTCATTCTTGATGTTTAGGTGGAATGCTTTGTGAAAAAGAATGGAAAATATCGTTTTACGTTACAATTTTCCTGTGACACTGATGAACAAATTAATGCCGGAGAACTGTTGGAACGTTTGGGAAATAAAAAAAGCTATATTGTTGTTGCAGCACTAAATGAGTATATAGCTATGCACCCCGAATTAAATGATAAAAAATCAAAAATCGAAATCAATGTACTGTCTAATTATGACCGAAGCTACATTGAGAAAATTATACGGTCGGTAGTTGATGAAAAAATAACAAATTTGAACTTAGAGAAGTCTGTTCATAGTACAGATGTAGATCAAGAAATATCTGAAGAAAACATAAATCAGATGCTTGACTATCTTAATCTTTTTTAATTTGATACACCACCCATTTAATATTTTAATAAAAAAACGCCATATTACATTTATAGTGCGTTTTTTGGAATTTTAGGTTCTTCAAATTTATTAAAAATTCCGATAAAATAAATAAAAAGGGGGAATTTTAAAGGTGGACTATATAACTTTAGGAAGAAACATAAGAAAATTTAGATTACTACGCAGTATGCGTCAGGAAGATTTGGCAGTACAATGTAATTGCGGTAACAGTCATATTGGTCAGATCGAAAACGGAAGAGGAATTCCTAGTCTTGAGATGACTGTCAAAATTGCAAATGCGCTTCATGTTACAGTTGACCAGTTAATTACTGAGAGTTATGTTAATCCTGAAAAGGTCTACCTTAAAGAAATCTCCGAGCGGCTTGAAGATTATCCTGTAGCCAAAAGAATACTTGCCTGTGAAAGCCTTATAAGCTTTCTTGATTTAATTGAAAGGCTTCGCAATGATAGCTAAGAAAATATAAATATTATCAACTTATCAAGTTGAGTTCTTATGTCAAAATCGGCTATGCCATACAATTATGTGGCATAGCCTTTTTATTTACATAAGAGGGTGATTCCGATGCTTTAATTTTAATCATTTTCACTGATAAAATATTAAATGCATGCCATCATAGGCATGTTATTCGGTACTGCTGTGATGGCATGCTGAGGAGGCAGTTTAATGTTTAAGCAGAATACCGAAAATGATGAATTGAGGGCACGTTTTACAAATTGGCTGAATAAGTTGATCTACCGTGCAAGGCTCAATTACTTAAAAAAGCAGAAGAACAATCCGATTATGTTATCACTTGATGATATACCGGAAGAAAATCTGCGGTCAACTGATATAGAGTTATTAGTTGAAGCGTCAGAAACAAATTCATTTGAATTTGAAGAAGAAAAGCTTGCAAAGGTTTTTTATGAACTTCCCCTTATGAAACAAAAAATACTGATTATGCTGTTTGTAGAAGAAAAGACTCCGAATGCCATAGCTAAGAAGCTAAATTGTTCGGTGCAGCATGTATACAACCAACGTTCGCTTGCCATTAAAACTTTGCGTATTCTTCTGATGAAAGGCGGTGAAAAACTATGAGAGCAGAAGAATTCCGTAAAATTTTAACTGAAGCCGTTGCAGGAAATCACCAGGCTTTAGATTCACTGCTTCGCCTTTATATGCCGCTGATCAACAATCATAGTTATATTAACGATAAATTTGACGAAGATTTAAGGCAATACATATTGATGCACATAGCATTAAATATTTCAAAGTTTATACTTTAAAAAAGTAGTCCTGAATTAATTTTCAGGACTATTTTTTTATAAAATATTAGATTTGCTATTTTTTGGTTGTTTTTATATATAGAAGGCATTATTGGTTTAGTATCTTGATAATTGAATAGCATCCAGAGATTGATACAGGTCTTACAGATAGTATGCGATGATAATATAGCGTGCCTGAAAGTTAAAGCTGCATAGCAGCGCCTGAAAATACATGTATTGATAAAGCATAGGAACTGGCTCTGGTTATTGTGTAATATAAAATCTATTTAAATTTTTAGGAGGTGCTTATAGTGCAAAATGATATATTACTGACTGTAAAAGACGTATCTGAGATAATACATACAAATAAAGCTTATGTTTATTCTTTGATAAACGCCGGATTATTGCCGGCACTTAAGTTAGGTTCTATAAAAATCAGAAGAGAAACTCTGCTTGATTTTTTAAAAGAATACGAAGGGAAAGATTTAACGAATCCAAATAATATCTGTTCTTTAAATTTAAATCTATAATTATAATGAATGTAGTATCGGTTTGTCCTCCAAACGTCCCCCATATTTGCTGGTACAAAATAATACTACAAGTAAAACAAAATTATTGAAAGAAACAAATTAGTGGTTTAAACTGCGTAATTGTATTCTTTTTAAATAAAAGTAAGTGTTTGTAAGTAATGATAAATACTTATATATTATGATATAAATGTAAGGGCAACAACCCTATGGTTGGAGCTACAGTTGCCTGCGCAGTTGCTGTTGAGGAATCGTGGAAACGCTAATCACGAAGGACTTGCATTTACCGAAGGCTCGTTTAATTTATCGTTAACTGATGTATTCCGGCAAAAAGGATTGAAGTTATTATATTATAATTGTACAATCTTAATTGGATAATACACTCCCCCAGGCAACGATGACGAACTCGGAATATCATATCCACGTTTACAAAACGGTTCAACCTATAATATAATGGTACAAGCAGAAACTATCAATATTATATAGGGATTTTATTAACCGAAATAATTTAAAGCCTGTAAAGATTTAAGAGTCTTTACAGGCTTTTTGTTTACGTTCTGGATGTTAACAGCAATTAACGCAATGCGTCAACGCTGGAAGTTTCAGCAAATTTTGCAGTAGATGTCCGGCTGTTTGCGGTAATAATTAACTGCTCCTAATCCACATTATCATCTTCCTTTATATCAAGGTTTAAACTGTCGATCCACTTTGTCACATCTAACTTCGATGCATTTCCCGAAAAGCGCATACCGTCAAGCCATGTCGTACCGCCCGAAGCGAGTGAATGCAGATTTGACGCGCTTGAACCTATAGGACTGCTTCCCGACGTGCAGAACGGAACAATAATTTTATCCGAAAAATCATAGCTTTCAATAAATGTATAAATTATTTTCGGCGCTTGTCCGTGCCATATAGGATAACCGATAAATACAATTTCATAATCATCCATATTTTTCACACTGCCTGAAATTTCAGGGCGTGCTGTCGGGTCGTTCTGTTCTCTGTCCGCACGGCAATCGGTGTAATATTTTAAATCGTCTTCAGTGTATGGAATTTCGGGAACTATCTCATAGATGTCTGCATTCAGATAAGAGGCGGTATATTCCGCAATTTTTTCCGTATTGCCCGTACATGAAAAATACGTCACAAGAATATCCATATCGTTTGCAGTCATATTTTTCATAACCTCACGCTTTAATAAACACAGGTCAAAAACATTCCATACTCCGTCCTTGCATAAATCAAAATCCTTGCCGTTACCTACAGTTCGTCTGCCGAGGAGAAAATCCTGTAAAACACGGACATCTTCAATTGCGTAGGTTTCATCAGCCAGTCCGGAAATCTGTGAAGCATTAATCTGAACAGCAGCTTTTGAATTTACAAAAGCTTTTGCACCGGAGCAGCCACATAGAATCACTATCAAAACTGTGAAAACAGATAATATTTGTTTCATATTGTACCTCCGATTTCTTTGATTATTCTTGCCGGATTGCCTGCAACAACCGTCATTGGCGGAACATCTTTCGTGACAACCGATCCTGCGCCAACGACTGCATTTTCGCCTATTGTAATTCCCGGCAAAACGGTAGAATTTGAACCTATCCAAACATTTTTACCTATATGTACAGGTTTTGCAAACATATTTCTCCGCTTTTCGGGAATAAAATTATGATTTAGTGTAGCAATTACCACGTTATGTCCTATCTGCGCGCCGTCATCAATGGTAATTCCTCCGTGATCCTGAAAACGGCAGCCCGAATTGATAAACACGTTCTTTCCTACAATAATATTTTTGCCGAAATCCGTTGTAAATGGTGGAAACAAGCTGAATGTTTCGTCCACGTCCTTTCCGATCAGCTTGGAAAAAAGCTGCCGTATTTCTTCAGGGGTGTGATAGCTGTTATTCAGGCAGCAGGTAATCTTCATATCTTCACTGCTCATAATCCCCATGAATTTATGAATGTCGGAATCTACTGTTATCTCCTGACCGCTGCGGATAAATTCGAGAAATTTTTCAATTGTCATTCCAATTACCTCATCATCAATTTAAAGCGTAGTTAAAACGGGATTGTTCAGATAATTATACAAACGATCAATTTCACTTGGTTCTGAGCAATCAAGCATAGACGGACAATTTTTATCAAGTGCGTTGATTTTCCGCATATCTTCATCAGACAGTTCAAAATCCCATATTGAGATATTTTCCTCCATGCGGTTTTTGTGAACCGATTTCGGAATAATAATAACACCTTGCTGTATCTCCCAACGAAGTATTACCTGTGCAGGCGTTTTGCCGTATTGACCAGCAATTTCAGCCAAAACAGGCTCCTGAAACATTCCTTTCATACCCTCGGCAAACGGCGCCCACCCCTCTGGCTGAACTCCAAGTTTTCTCATTAGTCCCAATTCATCATGCCGTTGGTAATGAGGATGACGTTCAATCTGATTTACCATTGGCTTTATTGTTGCATTGTAACACAAATCCATAAGCCTTGCAGAGTCAAAATTGCATACGCCTATACTTCTTATCCTGCCTTGTTCATATAGTTCTTCCATAGCTCTCCACGCTCCGTAGTAATCCCCGAGCGGCATATGAATAAGATACAAATCAAGATATTCGAGACCAAGATTTTTCAGGGAACGCTCAAAGGCCCATTTGAGATTATCATATCCCATTTCCTGAATATAAGCCTTTGTAGTAATAAAAAGCTCATCGCGGCTTACGATACACTCATCAATCGCCTGCTTTACAGCATCGCCGACAGCCTGTTCGTTTTTGTATGAACTTGCGGTATCTATCAGACGATAACCGGTGTGTATCGCGTCAAGAACTATATTTTTACATTCCGTTTCGGATATTTGAAATACGCCGAATCCCTCCGTCGGCATTTCAACACCATTGAAAAGTTTTACAGCGGGAATATTAATCATGAGAGCATTGCCTCCTTTATTTAAGGTTATTCCTGAAAAATGTTTCTATCTTATCAAACGGAATTTTGGTTATATTGTCATAAAGGTCAACATGATTGCAGTTAGGAATAACAAGCAGTTCCTTAGGATCATTTGCATTGTCATATGCCGTATCGCTGAAAAAACGACTTTCAGCCTGTTCACCGACTATAAAAAGTATCGGACGAGGAGAAATTTCATCAATGTGCGCAAGCAACGGATAATTTATAAACGCAAGGTCGCTTGTCGTGGTAAATCCGCCGCGAGCATTGCGATGATGACCGCGATTTGTTGCATAAAACTCAAAAAACTCTCTCCATATGCCCTGCATTTCGTCAGGAATTTCCATTACTGCTTCTTCGGGAAAAGTCGGGATATATTCAGGATAGTTGTTTTCTGCATCTTTCCAACGCTGTAAGGAAAGCTTTTTCTTTGTTTCCGATATCTGTTCGGGAGACTGTCCTGCACGGGCGGCAAAACTCATATCGTACATACTTGCAGTAACAACAGCCTTGATGCGCATATCAACGGCAGCCGCAGAAAGAGCAAATCCACCGCTTCCACAGATGCCCAAAGCGCCTATCATTTCACGGTCAACATAGCTTTGAAGTCCGAGAAAATCCACACCTGCACTGATATTCTCACTGAACATATCGGGCGATGATACATGACGAGGTTCCCCTCCTGATTCACCCATATAGCATGGGTCGAATGTAAGAACTACAAATCCACGATTGGCAAGTTCATTTGCATACACACTCGGTCCTTGCTCCTTTACCCCGCCATATGGAGCGCCGACCACAATTGCAGGATATTTTTTTGATTTATCCATATTTTTTGCAGCATAAAGATCGCCTGCAAGCGCAATCCCATAACGATTGTTGTAGCGGACATGGATTCTTTCAACATTTTCATTAAGTTGACAAATATAATTATTCATAAATCATTCTCCTTTTTGTTTGGTTTTGCAGATAAAGCAACCGCAGGCATTCATTTTTTCAGAATCTGCAAGGCTGATATAATAACGTTCTCTGCCGTTCTTGAAACCCGCAGTCTGCAAGAAAATATTCAATTTTTTTATAATATTATTCCTTTGACTTTATTGTATATCATATTTCTGAAAATTGCAAATAGTTATTAGCAATGGTTTATCATCGTTTAAGGGAATGATAAAATGAAGTAAATTTCTGAAATAACTATTAATTATGTAGACATTTTAAACAAAATCATATTTTTTAATTTGTATATATAAACAAAAATTCAAAAATTGTTTTAGTAAAATGTTGTATCTTAATCAAATTTATGATATAATAAATACATAATTTGAAATCTATACAATAGCTAATGTAAAACAAACGATCCTTTTAATAATACAGAGTATTAAAAGAAATCAAATATATAATTTTTACTAACCGTCTTTTATTAATATACAGTACTTCATTAAGAAGTAATAACAAGTATAGGAGGATAAATAATTATGAAATTAAAGAAAATAATAGCTTCAACTATGGCATTATTATGCTTTTCATCTGCAAACATGATTACATATGCAGTAGAAACTGATATTGAAGATGACGTTTATGTTGTAAAATCAGGAATAGTCACACCTTTAATTCCTGAAGATATAGCTTTATCTACACAAATACAAATTATACTGAGTTTAGATGTTAAATGGGAAGAATTATCTAACGGAGTTTTAAGAGTTTTTTCATGTAACCCAAACTTTAATGCCATACCGGATTGTTGTTCATATGATTATTTTGGCGAACCGTTCATGGGTTATGGTGCAAATTGGCCTGATTCATGCACAAAACTTGTAATAGAAGATAGTATAAAAACAATAGGAAAATCTGCTTTTGATGGATGTTCTTTTGACGAAGTAGAAATTTATTGTCACGAAAGCGGAACCATAGTTGATATGGAAGCATTTCATGATACTAAGATAAATAAACTAACTGTATATGGAGAACGCATAGAGTTCGAAAAGGGAGCGTGTATTGTATCAAAAATTAATACGCTTGATTTATCTGAATGTGAAAGAGCGGATTTAGGTGAATGTTCTTTCCAAACTTGTGCTTATTTAATTAATATATTGCCTCCAAAAGAACATTTTTATATCGGTGAATCTGCTTTTAGTCTCTGTGACAATGTTAATATAAGTAATATTGACTTTTCACAAACTCCAACATATATTGAAGACGGAGCTTTTTCGGATTGCAGGTCTATCCCTCAAAAAGTTATACTTCCTGAAAGCATAATGAGTATTGGTAGGTCTGCGTCTGCTTTCAGATACACAGATGTAAATACCTGTGTTATCTTAAATCCCGATATGGAAATAAACGATTGGAACGATGATATCACTATTTATGGTTACAAAGGAAGTACTGCTGAAGAATATGTAAATTCACATGATGAATGTAATTGTATCTTTATTCCATTGGACGATATAAAGGGAGACGTTAAAACCGACGCAGAAGTCAATATAAACGATATTGTATTACTTCAAAAGTATCTGGTTAAAATGGATATCCTTAATGAAAAGCAATTTGCCGCTGCTGATATCAATAACGATGGAACTGTAAATATATTTGATTTAATGATGCTGAAAAAAATCATTCAAAGCGCTCAATAAAATAAAATTACCCGCTTAATACTAAGCGGGTAATTTGAACATTTAATTACAAATCTTTTATATTGTTATCCGTAAAGAAATTAAAATAATTATAAAAAATCCGCGCTCATAAAGAGTGCGGATTTTGTTATATATATCTTATTTTATAATTAAAAATTACAAAAATTATACTGTCATTTATTCTGCAATTTTAAAAACAGCTCTTACAAAATTATACATATGAGGCCGAATCGTATAACCGCCGTGATCGCCTCCTGAAACATAGTGCCATATATGATTTGTATCATTCTTAAGCATTGCTTCATGGTATTCTACAGGTGTCGACCAAACAATCTGGTCATTCGATCCCGCGCTTACCATAAGTAGATAAGGCTTTATTTCGTCGAATTTTAGTTCAGAATATGAAAGTAAATCTGTTGTAAGACCGGGTGCAGGGCACATAGCGCCTACATAGCCAAACAAATCGGGACGAGAAAATCCGATGTAAAGCGATTCTCTTCCACCCATTGAAAATCCTGTTATTGCAGTGTTTTCCCTGCCGATTTTAACGGAATAATTCTGTTCCATATACGGCATGATTTCTTTGATAAGAAGATTTATAAAGTTATCGTATGCAGCGTTGTTTTTGGCATCAAGCCCATCGCATTTATCCTGTGTTTCGCTTGCATAAATGTCGGGAAAAACTACTATCATATCCTCAGCTTCACCGTCTGAGATAGCATTTCCGATAATCTGTCTAAGCCTAAGCGACACGTCTCCTGCATCAAGCAACGAGTCCTCATTTCCCCAGTACCCGTGAAGAACATACATAACGGGATACTTTTTTGACGAAGTGTAGCTTGCCGGAAGCAGAACATTAAAGCTTTTGTTACGTTTACATACATTGGAATAAATAGTTTTCTTTTCGTATGTGCCGTATTCTGTCCCTGATTTTTCAATAATTGCTTCACTTGGTTCGTTTTCTAAAATATTTTCTCTTATTTGATTCATATAATTATCAGGCGTTATTGTTATCTCTGATAACGTAAATTCTTTTCTTTTACCGAGAATAAAATCCTGAAGCTGTTTCAAATCGTCCTCGTCAACTTGGCCGTTTAAGTTAACGTCGGCTGCATCAACTGACAAATCATTTTCGAATCCACTAATAAGACCTCTTCTTACAGCAACTATGTCAAAGCTGTTAATTACTCCGTCAAAATTCACATCGCCTTTTATTATGCTCTGCTGATTTATGGCTAACACCACGTAGTTTACAGAGTTACCGTTTCCGCCGTTAGTACCGAGAGTAACAATCTCTCCAGCGCCGACATTTTTCTTAAAAAGTTCCAGAGTGAGGTCATTTGATGTTTTCATGGTAAAGTTAGTTTTTGTCCAGCTATTCAGCCACAAAGGCAAAATTTCTGTGACTCGAGAGTCCATAGCAACGTAAACAGTAATATTATCGCCTGCTGTAAATGAACCTAAATCAGTTGTCACAAGCTTAGAATCGCAGGCTGTCTTAATAACCTCTGCACTAATTAAATTTGACGGTAAAGCCGTTACCGTAAAATCACGATCGCCAAATAATGTTGAACCTATATTAAAATCCCCGTTATCATTAATTGACCAATTACCAGCATTCAATGTATCAGTGACAGTAAGATTTTTTATAAGCGTCCCATTCAGTATTTGTGGTTCTGTATCTCCAAAATCTCCGTTTAATGTAAAGCAATCAATATAAAGCGTACTTGGAAGAGCAGCATTAGCTTTTAGTTCAATTTTATTATCGCCTTTATTAAGAGTAATCTGCTGAGATATTGTTTTCCAATCGCTGAGTGACGAACCCTTTGACAATGAAAGAGTATTTACCTTAGAACCGTTAACATACAAGTCAACATTATTGGTATCAGATGTCACTGAATATCTAAGAGTCATATTAAATGTTCCTGATTTTTCGGTAGAAACAGTATCTTTTACAGCAGCATTCGAATTAACGCCAAACTTCATAAAGCCCTGTCCCCAAAAATTATCTGTACCGCTTCCGCAGCCGTTTGTCACATTGCCCTCAATATTTTTATAATCGAAGAATTCGCCTTCGTACTGACGTTCCCCTTCATAAAAATCGGGAAATAAGGGTTCAACAAGCTTTGCTGTCTGATAGAAGGTTTGTCTGCCGATTTCATTTCCGCAACAGCTTACGGACAAATCTACAGGACCGTTATGTTTGACTGTAATTGTATAGGTATCGTTTGAGTAAGAAGATGATATATCGCTTAACGTCTGATTGAAGCCTCTATCCTTATGAATTTTTATATTCGGCTCAGACGAACAGCCTGAAATTTTAATCGTAGTAGTTTTCAGTGTAGTTTTTGCGTCCTCGTCATAATTATTAAGGTAGAAGTCGATGTGATCCGAGTATTCATTCATAATACCGGAACCGTATGCTGTAAATGACATGTCTACCTCTTTACAGGTGTTGTATTTCAGCAACATAACGCCTCCTGCCGCAGTTCCGTCCTTGTAAGGATTATAAGCAATCCATGTGTTTTCATTTCTTCCAACATAGCAGTTGCCCCAGTATTCGGAAGCGTAAAGCTTATTGAATTCGTCCTGTTTTGCGGCAATAGTACTCCATCTTGACGCAATTTCCGACTGCTTAACCTGAACGGGAATTGACTTTGCAAGGTCGTCCTTTAGCGCATAAACAGTAGGAATTGTTTGATAACGTCCGGTACTCTTATAAAGGTTATGGTTATCTTTTAAATTTCCATCTCCGGGCATACGATAAAGCCCTTCAAAAAGTGACGGATATGTACTGTATTTATCATCATTGCTTCCCGAATTGACATCTTGAATTATAACAACCTTTGTACGTTCAATAACCTCTTTACGATCAGGAATACGAATTGTACCATCCTGAACTTTACGGAACATATCAATTACCGTATTTTGATATTGGTCATACATATCCCACTTACGAGTTGTATAGCCCTCGCTATCAGCAGACGGCCATAATTCCTTAAAATCATCTGCCCATACAAGCTCGGGACCGTCTATAACAGTAGCGCCATTTAGAGCCATACGCTCAAGATGAATAGGCAGTCCGGTAGAAAGACGATACTGATCTTTAGAAGAAACGCCTGTACCCGACCACGTTGAATCAGTCCAGCCCGTTTCGTCATAACGAATTCCAAAGTTTCCGCAGTAACCTGAAATATATGCGCCGTATACAGTACTTTCTACATCGGCAATATAGCTCGCCTGTGTATATTTTTCTTCAAGAATAAGGTTATCGGAATAAAGACGGCAAGATTCTTCCCATGAAGGAACACGCTTCAGCATTGCAATCGGATTTATATTAGGGCTCCACTGGTTTGCACACCAGCTTATATCAAGATAACCGCCATACTTATTACAAAGCTTTAAAAGTTGTGCAAAATGTTCATAGCGCTGAACTGGTGTAATCGGGAAATCCCCCTGCTGTTCAAAACCCCAGAACTGTTCGCAATAATTATAACCGATAAAATTGGGGTAATCACGGAAAAATTCACCGTAAATAGTATTATCGAGGTCTCCGCCGCTACTGGAAACAAATTGATCCTTATTTATAAAATCAACAATGTTTCCCGACTTATCATAATCAGGAAAATGGCTTTGACCACCACTTGAAGGCTGAATCATTGTCCAGACGCCCCTGTCGGCGCAGGTTTTCAACCACGATTTAGCGCACTCATAACCGTTCTGAATCATCAGCCATTTATTTGTTTCATGATTCCAGTTAATAGAAAGTGATATGTTAAATACAACATACGGCAGTACATCATCAGGAATTAAGTCGATAATTTTTTCTGGATCAGCGTAATTCCACGAATCAATATGAACAATCCACATGGGCGATTCTGCCGAACATGGCCGGCGCATAGTACCGGCCGCATTTACCGAATAAGGCGTTACCTCAAACAGCCCGCTCAAGGCTGAAAGCGGATTTTCCGAGGTTGCTTTTGACGCTGGCAGGGAAATTATCATACCTAACATCATCACAACCGTCGTTAATACTGAAACAAATTTTTTTAACTTCAATATAAACTCCTCCTTAAAATTATTGCTTTATTCATTTTGATTCAAACTAAGCCCTATAATTAATATTAAATGTTTTATGTAACATTTTTGAAATAATTTTATAATCCTATACTATCATATTATCACTAAAACTACAACTCACATAATGTACTAATAGTGGATATTATGTATAAACTCGTTGACTTTTTTCTACTATTATGATACAATATCATAAAATACGCAGGTGATGGTATGAAATATAAAAATAATAAAAGACCAATATTTGGGGTTATTGCCGCACAAGCCGCCGATATGGAACAGCATCAGATTTTAAATGGAATTATCGAACAAGCACAGAATTTTAACATTGATATTGCTGTATTCACAAATATCTATAATCCTAATGAGCCTAATCCCTCTTTATACAGTGAAAATGAGATTTACGATCTAATTCTTTCGCCGGAACTCGATGGAATTATTTTGATTTCAGAAGCAATCATTAATACTGACCTCCAAAAACGAATTAAGCATAATCTCGAATCAAGGAATCCTATTCCGGTAATATTAATCGGCACACCGCTTAATAGCTTTGATTTATCTGATTTGACAGTAGTTAATACAGATGATGAAAATGATATAGAAGATATAACAAACCATCTAATTGAAGCTCATGGATTCACTGATATTCATATCCTTACAGGACATAATTTTCTTGAAGCCTCGAATTTAAGAGTCAACGGATATAAAAAATCTTTAGAAAAGCATGGAATTCCATTCGATTCAAACAAGGTTTTTTACGGAGACTTCTGGATGAACTCCGGAACTGCGCTTGCTTGCAGATATATAAATGGAGAACTAAAGTTTCCGGAAGCTATTTTATGTACGAACGATTATATGGCTTACGGTCTTTTGGACAAGTTTATGGAATGCGGTATAGACATTCCTGATAAAGTTACTGTAATCGGATACGAATATGTCCGTGAACGGTTATACCATTATCCGATTCTTACCACTTACCAAAGAAACAGAAAAGCATTAGGAATAAAAGCAATTAATATACTTTTAAAAAAAATAAATATGTCCGCTGATACTGATATTTTATTAAAAGGTGAAATTATATATGGAAAAAGCTGTTCCTGCGGCATTAAACAAGATCAATTTTTTAAAGAACTTCAATCAGCGCGCACAAAAAAAACTTATGATTTTCTAAACCTGTTCAGCCAGATGGATCATCGTCTTACAGAATGTAAATCAATATCGGATTTTGTAAACGTACTTCATGACTTTATTTTTCTTATCCGAGACGTAAATGAAGTTTATCTTTGTCTTTCAAAAAATTGGTACGACGACAATCCCGGCAGCAGTGTTATGGAATGTTATAAAATAATATCGAATAAAGATAAAGAAACGCTATCAAAGATTGATAAATATAGTTTTACAGATATTTTCTCACGCGTTCCCTATTCTGCGGCATATTTTTTTAATCCTCTTTTCTTCGCAGATAAAATGATGGGATATGTGATTCTGAGATATGATTATCCTGACACCTATGATCATATTTTCAGAAACTGGCTCAAATCCGTATCTAACGCACTCGAATTTCTACGAATGAAAAATGATATTCGCTACCTATTGCAATGTCAGAATATCTCCGAGCATTATGATTCTTCAACGGGACTTTATAATCTGACCGGATTTGAAAATGCAGTTAATTTCGCTGCCTTAGCTGCACCAAAGAAATCGCTTTTTTTATTGATTTTAAAAACTGAAATTTTCTCCTCAGAAATTCGGTTCGAAAAGCAAGATATTATAGTTTCAATAACTAATGAAATTGCCGACGCATTAAAATCTCTTTCAATAAATAAAAATGACTTATTTGGAAGAATTAACCGCAACACTTATGCCTGCGCTTTAATAGGTTATTTCGCCGACGATTATGCAGACTTAATTACTGATAAACTGAAAACGCTTATTTTGCACAAAACACACTATACAAATGAATTTGGAATGGATTCGTTTATATGTTGCTGTAGAATTTTTAATAAGATGCAATATTTTAGTTTAAAAGATGCGCTCTCTGAAACAAATAATATAATAAATGAAAATATATTAGAACGTTCTAAAAAACATTCAATGTTTCAATATAAAGAGTTCCAAGAGCTCAGAGACAGTATTTATCTTAATCCTGCCGAAAAAGTTAATCCTGAAGTTTTATGCCGAGAGCTTAATATCGGAATCGCTCATTTCAGACATGTTTATAAGAATTTCTTTGGAATAAGCTTTAATCAGGACTGTATTGCAAGTAGAATGTCGCTTGCTAAATTTCTGCTGTTTACTACGTCGTTTGATGTAAATACTATCGCCGCAAAATGCGGTTACAGCGATGAAAAATATTTTATGCGGTTATTTCAGAAAAATACTTCATTTACACCAAGTCAGTATCGTAAACTCTTTTACTTAAATGTATAAACGTTATCTTACTCGACTTAAAACACACTAATTTAAGTTGACGGCTTTATAATAAAATATTTTCAGCCCACATTAAAAAAGCCGTTTAATGCAGTAAATATAAGAATAAAAAAATAAGACCGGATTTTATCCGCCCTTATTTTTTATTAATTTCCTCGCATTTTGTAAACCTTATTTGAATTTCGCTACCGAAGCCGTATGCCTGCAATTATCATCTGATGGTATAACGGCTTTAAATAAATTATGACAAGCGACCTTTAAAATCCTCGTATCCGAACTGTCTTATGATTTCAATTCCTCCGTCTGTTCTCAAAACTGCAATAGACGGTAAAGGCATTCCGTTAAAAGTATTGTTTTTAACCATACTGTATATTGCCATATCCTCAAAAACAAGAATATCACCCGCTGAAAGAGGAGAATCAAACGAATATTCTCCAATCATATCCCCTGCAAGGCAGGTCTGCGATCCAAGACGATAGGTGTAGCTTTTTTCTCCGGGAATTCCTGAACCGTAAAGAGGAGGACGATAGGGCATTTCAAGAACATCCGGCATATGACATGCAGCAGAAGAATCTATAATTGCCGTCGGCATATCGCATTCAGTAATATCCAAAACCTTTGTTGCAAGATATCCTGCGTTTAAAGCTACCGCTTCGCCCGGCTCAAGGTAAACTTCGACTCCGTATTTCTGACGTATTCTTTTAATACAGCGTATTAGTCTCGGTATATCGTAATCGGAGCGCGTAATATGATGACCTCCGCCGAAATTCAGCCATTCCATATCGCCGATATACTGTCCGAATTTCTCTTCAACAGCATTCAGCGTTGCTTCAAGAGCGTCTGAATTCTGCTCGCACAGCGTATGAAAATGAAGTCCTGAAACGCCCTTTAGATTATTCGGCTGAAAGCTTTTAATCCTTATTCCGAGACGTGATTTCGGCGAGCATGGATCGTAAATTTCATGTCCTTTCTGCGTAGACAGTTCAGGATTTATACGCAGTCCTATTTTTTTCCCCGCTTTCAATACTTTTTCACGGTAAAGTTCCAACTGGGAAAACGAATTAAAAATAATATGTCCGCAATAAGAAATAATTTCATCAATTTCTTCAGCTCGATATGCCGCAGAAAAAACATGATTTTCTTTACCCATGCATTCATAGCCAAGGCGCGCCTCGTAAAGACCACTGCATGCAGTTCCGCTTATATACTTACCGATAAGCGGATAAAGTGAAAAAGCTGAAAAGGCCTTTTGTGCAAGCAGTATTTTACAGCCGGAGGCGTTTTGAACATATTTAAGTATTTCAAGATTTGATATAAGCCGTTTCTCATCAATTATATAACACGGCGTTTCAATATTTTTTATATCAAGCATTTCAATTCACAAATCTAACCGCAGTACCGTAAGCCATAACCTCCGCGGCGCCCTGCATAACCTCTGCCGAAGCATAACGGATATTGACAATTGCGTCTGCGCCGAGGGCTTCCGCCTCCTGCGCCATTCTTTTTGTAGCAAGCTCGCGGGCTTCCATCATCATAATGTTATAATCCTTAAGCTCTCCTCCTACAATGGTCTTTAGGCTCTGCATAATATCCTTTCCTATATGCTTTGACTGTATTGTCGAACCCTTTACAAGTCCGAGCATTTCAAAATCTTTGCCGGAAATATAATCTGTGTTTACTAAAATCATCTTTTCATCTCACCTTTATTAGTTTTCAGTCTACCAAAACCGGATCAAAGTTTTCTTTCCAAGGAAGCCCCCATTTATTCAAAGCCTCCATAAAAGGATCCGGATCAAATTCTTCGACATTGTAAACTCCGGCTTTTTTCCATTTTCCAGTAAGCACCATCATCGCGCCGATCATAGCCGGAACGCCTGTTGTGTATGAAACAGCCTGTGATCCGACCTCTTTATAGCATTCCTGATGATCGCATACATTGTAAACATAGTATTTAACAGGCTTGCCGTCCTTTTGCCCCTGATAAATACATCCTATATTTGTTTTTCCCACAGTTCTCGGACCAAGTGAAGCCGGATCAGGCAGAACCGCCTTTAAAAACTGAAGCGGTACAATCTCTCTGCCTTCGTACATGATAGGCTCTATTGAAGTCATTCCAACATTTTCAAGGCACTTCAGATGCGTAAGATAGCTCTGACCGAAAGTCATAAAAAATCTGATTCTTTTTATTCCCTTTATATTTAAAGCAAGAGATTCAAGCTCTTCGTGGTGAAGCAGATACATATCCTTTTCGCCTACCTGATCGAAGTTATATACCCTTTTTATTTCCATAGGCTCCGTTTCAATCCACTTTCCGTCCTCAATATAGCTTCCCTTTGCGGAAACCTCTCTTATATTTATTTCAGGATTGAAATTTGTTGCAAAAGGATAGCCGTGATCTCCCCCGTTACAGTCAAGAATATCAATATAATTTATTTCGTCAAAGTAGTGCTTCTGAGCATAGGCTGAGAAAACTCCCGTAACTCCCGGATCAAAGCCGCAGCCAAGAACGGCGGTAATACCCGCCTTTTCAAAGCGTTCCTTATAAGCCCACTGCCATTTGTATTCAAACTTAGCAGTATCCTCCGGCTCATAGTTTGCAGTGTCAAGATAGTCTGTTTTGGTTTTAAGGCAGGCGTCCATAATAGTAAGATCCTGATAAGGAAGCGCAACATTGATTACTATATCCGGCTTTTCTCTATTAATCAGTGCGACAAGCTCGCTTACACTGTCCGCATCAACCTGTGCAGTAGATATTTTTGTCTCCGTTTTTTCTTCAAGCTCTTCCTTGAATTTATCGCACTTTGATTTAGTCCTGCTTGCAATGCATATTTCAGAAAAAACCTCGCTGTTCTGACAGCATTTATGAATAACCACACCGGCTACTCCCCCGGCGCCTATAATTAAAGCTTTAGACATTTTTATCAAACCCTTTCAAAATAATATTTATCAATAGCAATCCCAGTTATACATAACTTCGCTGAAATCGAGATTTTTAAGCTTTTCTCTGTTTATAAAGAAATTGCAGATTCCCGCGTCTCCCCACATAATTTTATCTTCGCCTTCTCCAAATTCGCTGTCAAGCTGAAGCAAAAGAAAATCACAGGGGGAGTATTCGTCTCTGGGATCTTCCTGAGTAAATCCCGGATACCCTCCGATTTTGTGACCGAATGCAGTTTCTCCGAGCTTTTCAAAGCTTTCCAGCTCACCAATATCAGTATTAAGGTCGTATGGCGATTCTATTGTTTTAGGCGGATTAAATGAATTATATGCATCGCAGAATTTAAGTCTGAATCTACAATCGTTATCGCTCAAGGATTCCTTTGAGTATTCAAACTGCAATCCGTACTCGCCGTTTACAGGCATATAATTTTCTCCGCTGTCAGCTTCATATTCATTGGGAATAATTTTAGATTTTATTTCTTCCTCGGTAACGCTTTTATCCGTATCGGGATAGTAAATTACACGGTGACAGTCATGAACGGTACTGTTTTCAAATTCAAGTCCCCAGCAATCGTCGTCTGAAATCCAGAACTGCAAAAGTCCCCGCTTTGGAAATTCCTCAAGCTTTACTTGCGAACAGTCAAGCTGTGCTAAAAGCCTCAGTTGATTACCCTTGCTGTCAGCAGGAAAATTGCCGTCATGGGGAATATATCCCAAACCGCCGACCTTACTTTCAAAAACAGTCGGCTTTGTTTTAGTCAGGGTAAGGCGAACGCATGGGGTTTCCGTATCTGAAGCAATGATTTTGAGAGCTTTTTCAGCCAAGTCTTTTTCAACTTCATCGGATTTTAGGGTTTTATGATTTACCAGCTCTTCTGATAGCTCGTCGCTTTTTTTCTTTTTAAAGATATCAAAAAATCCCATTTTAGTCCTCCTTATAAAAATACAGCAGAATTTCTCTTAAAAGCTTGCAGGCAAGCGCAGTCGACGCCCCGCTTTGGTCGAGCGTCGGAGAAAGCTCGTTTATATCAAGTCCTATAACATTAAGCTCCGATACCTTCTCAATAGCCTTTATAAGCTCATTATAGCTCACGCCACCGGCCTCGGGAGTACCCGTTCCGCAGAAGCATGACGGGTCAAGAACGTCAAGGTCAAGTGTAAAATAAACAGGTCTGTCCCCTGTTTTCTCCTTAATTCTTTCTATACCACTGAAATCAAACCTATTTGTATATACATGCTCCCTACCCCATAAAAATTCCTCTCTGTCGCCGCTTCTAATACCAAACTGAAATATTTTTCCGTCGCCTAAAAGCTCATGGCATCTTCTCATAACGCAGGCATGGGAAAGCTTCTGACCGAGGTAATCGTCTCTTAAATCCGCATGCGCGTCAAAATGAACTATACGAAGATCAGGATATTTTTTAACCGCCGCCCTGACTGCGCCGAGCGTTACAAGGTGTTCGCCTCCGATCATAATAGGCAGCTTACCGTCAGATATAATATTTTCAGTCATTTTTTCTATATCGTTAAGCGCGCTTTCAGGACTCCCGAAACAAAGCTCAAGATCGCCGCAATCAAAAATTTCAGCGTCAAGTAAATCCTTATCCTGATATGGACTGTAGGTTTCAATTCCATAGCTTTCATTTCTCATAGCCGAGCTTGCAAAGCGTGCTCCAGGTCTATATGATGTAGTACTGTCAAAGGGCGCTCCGAAAATAGCGATTCGGCTTTCCGCATAATCGCTGTCGCAGCCGATAAATGTATGTATATTTTTACTTATATTCATTTATGCTCTCCAGATTCACGAAGCTGATCCCTTACATTGTTGGGAATTGCGAAACAGCCTGTGTGAAGTATTGTATTATAGTATTTTGTTTTTATTCCAAGAGAATTCCACCATTCTGATTTCAGGTCGCTTCTCGGATCATATTTTTTCGAGGCGAAGCCGAAAAGCCAATGTCCGGACGGATAGGTTGGAATATGAGCCTGATAGACCAGAGCGATTGGAAACGTCGATTTGATCCGGCTGTGAGCTCGTTTCATGGAATTAGAATAAGAGGCGTAAAAGGTGCTTTCGTGCTGGTTCACCAGGATACCGTCGTCTTTTAATGCCTTATAGCAATTGCCGTAAAACTCCTTTGTAAAAAGACCTTCTCCTACGCCGAAAGGATCGGTTGAATCCACTATGATTAAGTCGTATTCATTTTCCTTACTTCTGACAAAACGCAGTCCGTCCTGATAAAAAATATGAACTCTTGGGTCGGAAAGCCTTGAAGCGGTCTGCGGAAGATACTCCCTGCAAATTTCCACTACCATTTCATCTATTTCAACCATATCTATGTTTTCAACATGGTTGTAGCGGGTAAGCTCTCTTACGGTCCCGCCGTCCCCAGCTCCGATAACAAGTATATTTTTTATATCAGGATTTACCGCCATAGGTATATGCGTTATCATTTCATGATATATATACTCGTCCTTTTCGGTAACCATCAGATATCCGTCAAGAGTCAGTATTTTTCCGAATTCCTTGGATTCAAATATATCTATACGCTGATACTCGCTTTCAGCGCTTTTTAAATGTTTGTCTACCCTTATAGAAAATTTAACATTATCAGTATGGTTTTCAGTATACCAAAGCTCCATGAAATCCTCCTATTCTACAACCACATTGATATTTTCAATGTTTATGTCCTGTGTACCCGTCATCATACAGCCCTTTTCTTTAGCATAGAGGATATAATTTATTATATCGCCCGTTATTTTTTCACCAGGAGCAAGAATAGGAATACCCGGAGGATAACACATGACAAACTCACCGCATATATAACCTCCGCTTTCTGTTATCGGAACAGACTTTTTATCTCCGTAAAAAGCGGACTGCGGCGGCATAATAACCTGCGGATCTATATATTCATGGTCAAACATTCCGGCCTTGTCCTTGGAATAAAGTCGTTTTATTTCATAGAGCGAGGATATTAGCCGTTCAATTTCAAGAGCCCTGTCTCCGGCGGAAATGATCGCCAGAACATTTCCAATATCCCCGAATTCAATCTGTATATTGTATTCATCGCGCAGAATATCGTAAACCTCTATTCCCGCAAGACCTATATCCCTTGTGTGTATAGAAAGCTTGGTAGGATCGAAGCTGAAAAATGAATCGCTTCCGCAAAGCTCACTCCCGAATGCATAGTAGCCTCCGAGCTTATTGATTTCAGATCTTGCATACTCAGCATATTGCACTGTTTTCCTGAAAATTTCCCTTCCGTTGAGCGCCAAATTTTTTCTTGCTATATCCAAGGACGCTATAAGAAGATAAGAGCCGCTTGTAGTCTGCGTAAGATTGATAATCTGTCTGATATAACCGGCGCTGACATTTTTTCCGCATAATAGCAAAGAGCTTTGCGTAAGAGAACCGCCGGTCTTATGCATGCTGACGGCTGCCATATCGGCTCCGGCAGCCATACCCGAAACAGGCATATTCTCCCCGAAATAGAAATGAGTGCCGTGAGCCTCGTCGACTAACGCAAGCATGCCGTTTTCATGCGCAAGCTTTACTATTTCCCGCAGATCGGAGCATACTCCGTAGTAGGTTGGATTGTTAATAAGCACAGCCTTTGCGTCCGGATTTTCTCTTATTGCTTTTCTTACGTTTTCTACCGACATTCCAAGCGGTATTCCAAGTCTTTTATTTGTACCGGGATTAACGTAAACGGGTATCGCGCCGTTGACGACTAAAGCGTTTATCGCACTCCTGTGAACGTTTCTAGGCATTATAATTTTTTCTCCCGCCTTGCAGGCGGCCATTATCATTGCCTGAACAGATCCGGTTGTACCGTTGACAACAAAAAACGCATTTTCAGCGCCGAAAGCCTCCGCCGCGAGCTCCTGAGCATTTTTTATGACGGAAACCGGATGACATAGGTTGTCAAGGGGTTTCATTGAATTTACATCGGCTTTTAAGCATGACAAACCCAAAAAATCAGTCAGTTCCCTTGTGCCGCGTCCTCCCTTATGACCAGGAACATCGAAGGGAACGACCCTGTTCTGAAGATGCTGTTTCATAGCCTCTAAAACAGGAGCCTCACTCTGTGAAAAAATCATTTTCCAAGCCTCCCTCATAAATATCAGTAAATATTCATTCCACTGAAAATCTCGATCATTTCCCTTCGTATGCTGTTTGTAATGTCCAGTCTCTCTTTGGGATGAAGCTCGTAGACGTCAGTATTAAAAAGATAATTCTGAAGCTGTATTTCCTTTATAAGCATTTTTGTATGGAATATATTCGACTGATAGACGTTAACGTCTATGGCGTCGTATTTTGTAAGAGTTCTTTCATCTATATAATCCTGTATCGAAGTAATGTCGTGATCAATGAAATATTTTTTGCCGCACATATCTCGGGTAAAGCCTCTTACCCTGTAATCTATTGTTATTATATCTGAATCAAAGCTGCTTATGAGATAATCAAGCGTATTAAGAGGCGATATTTCTCCGCAGGTTGAAACGTCTATGTCAACTCTAAAGGTACATACAGCGTTTTCGGGATGAGACTCGGGAAAGGTGTGAACAGTCACATGGCTTTTGTCAAGATGGGCATGGACAGTTTCACTCTGAGGCATACTTCCCTGATTACAGGATTTATCTATATTTTCCGGTGAAACATGCCCTTCGGCAATCAGAATATTTACCGAAGCGCCCTGCGGTTCGTAATCCTGCTTGGAAATATTAAGTATCGTAGCCCCTATCATTTTTGTCACGTCGCAGAGTATTTTGGTCAATCTTTCCGAATTATACTGTTCGTCTATATATTGTATATAATCTTCCTGTTCGCGTTTTGTTTTAGCATAGCATACGTCATATATGTTAAAGCTTAAAGTCTTTGTAAGATTATTAAATCCATATAAAGCAAGCTTTTTTTCCAACCCTAACATCACGGCCTTTCAAATAAATATTATACAAGCTTTATTCTATCACATTTAAAGGGGAAATGCAACGATTATCAGGAATATTTATCTTATTTTTCAGCGAATTGTAATTTATATTGACATTACAATCAACGAGTGGTAAAATAAATTTAAAAATTAAGGAGAGAGATGCTATGAAGCTCATAAAGAACTTTTTAAGTTTTATTACGGCAGCGGCATGCTGCGCCGCAATATCAGGCATTATGCCGTTTTCCTCATCGGCAGAAGCTTCCGCAACCTACGGCGATTTAAGCTATACTACGGTTGATTCAGACGGCGACGGAACAGACGATTATGTGGAAATAACCGACTGTTACGAATCGGTAACAGAAATTGAGATTCCGGCAGAAATTGAGGGACTGCCGGTAACAACGATAGGAAGACTGGCTTTCTATAACTGTGATTTAATTAAAGAATTTAATATTCCAAATAATATTACAACTATTAAAGATTCTGCTATTGCTTGCTGTGATAAATTGAAACGTGTTTCAATTCCGGAGTCTGTTATATATATAGGAGATGAAGCATTCGCAGGTAATTTTTTTAAAGAAATATCAGTGTCTGAAAATAATAATTATTATTGCTCTTGTAACGGCGCTCTTTTTAATAAAGATATGACATTTTTAATCGAATATGCAGTTCAAAACGGTGTAATTGATTATGTTGTCCCTGAATCAGTTACTTCAATAGGATCATGCGCCTTTATGGGATGTAATACTTTAAAAAGCATAAAGTTACCTGAAAATCTTAAATTAATAGAAGATTCTACATTTTATTATTGTTCAAAATTAGAAAGCATAAATATACCGAATGGTGTTACATCAATTGGCAGCCAAGCTTTTAAAGATTGCCATAATTTAAAAAGCGTATCAATTTCTGATACTGTTACAAAAATAGGTAGAAGTGCGTTTAGTAATTGTTCATCTTTGACTATGATTAAGCTTCCTGAAAGCGTTTCTTTAATTGTTGTATCGGCATTTGAAAATTGTTCAACTTTAAGCGCCATAATAATAGAAAATCCTGCCTGTTCGTTTATGGGAGACTATACAATATATAATTTTAAGGATCAAAATGAAAACTACGTTTTTAATGGTACCATCTACGGCTATGAAAACTCAACGGCTCAGACTTATGCTGAAAAGTACAACAGAAACTTCGTTTCTTTAGGAGAATATACTGAAACACTAATCGGCGATATTTCCGGCAACGGCGAGATAGATCTCTATGACGCTATAGAGATAGCCAAAGCTATTATGGGTATGAGAACATTTACCGAAGAGGAAAAACTGATTGCCGATTTTAATAAAGACGGCACAGTCGACCTTTATGACGCGATAGAAATTGCAAGGACGCTGCTTCCAAAATAAACGCTTGACTCCCGCGCTAAAAATGCACGGGAGTTTTAATATAAATCAATTGGTTATAAGCTTAGTTCCGTCGTTATCAATATGAAATTCATGAACCTGCCACCCGCTCAGTCCGGCGTTATCAAGTGAGAATTTCATCTTACCGGAAAAGTATTTGTTATTTTCGTCCACAATAGCTACTATAGTAGGACCCGCGCCGCTTATGTACGAGCCGTAAGCACCGTGATTATAGGCAATATCAAAAACTTCCCTTGCATTAGGAATAAGCTCCATTCTATAGGGCTGATGAAGCTTGTCATGCACCGCAGTACGCAGATTTTCAAACTTTCCGGTAAGAAGAGACGCTGAAAACAGAGCCGCTCTTGAAAGATTGTATACGGCGTCCTTATGCGAAACCTCAGAAGGCAGACAAGCTCTCGCTTTCTCAGTTTTTAATTCAAAATCCGGTATTATAGCTGCAAATTTCAATTTAGTATAAACCTCTTGTTTTACCCAATGAACCTTTTTACCGTCAAAAACCGCGGTTACTATACCACCAAGTAAGGCCGGCGCTGTATTATCCGGATGGCCCTCGATCTGTGCGGCAAGATCTACAAGATCGTCGGTTGACAGAGGATTTCCGAGCAGCATATTTGCACCGACAATTCCAGCCACTATACATGCTGAACTGGAGCCTAACCCTCTTGCCATAGGGATATTATTTGTCTGACGTATTTTAAGTCCCTTTAAATTTTTACCGCATATATTAAAAAGATCCTTCGCAGATATGTAAATAAGATTATTCTCGTCTGTTGGAATATTTATATCGTCTGAAGAGGAAATTTCTATTCTGTCCGATTCCTCCATCTCAACATAATTATAATAAGTAAGAGCAAGCCCTAAAGCGTCAAAACCTGCGCCCAGATTTGCCGAAGTTGCGGGAATTTGTATTTTTATCATATATGTTCTCCGTTCTGACGTTTTTGTCATTTAAAAATTTTCTTTCTTAAATTATATCATATTTTAAATGAAGATTCTATAAGGGATATTTCTTTATTTTCATTTATGATATTTTTGTTAAAATCGTATCAATTCGTATTAATATGTTGAAAAAAATGCTAAAATGTACAAAAGTAGTAATTTTTTAAAAAAGTTGTTGACTTTTTTATCAGAGTTTGATATAATATTAAAGTACTCAATGCGAGTGTGCTGGAATAGGCAGACAGGCACGTTTGAGGGGCGTGTGTCATTGGCGTACGGGTTCAAGTCCCGTCACTCGCACCAATTATACCTCAGCTTTACGCTGGGGTATTTTGATTATGGAAAGATGGCTGAGCTGGTCTAAGGCGCACGACTGGAACTCGTGTATACGTTGATAGCGTATCGAGGGTTCGAATCCCTCCCTCTCCGCCATATTTGTATCTCATGAAGGCTCCTGACGACTCATAACGTCTCAGGAGCCTTTACTTTTTCCCCTCTCTTTCGTCTCACGAAGTCTCATATCGTCTCATATTATCTTTTGTCAGCTCACTCTTTTTTGGGGTATATTCGAGGGTATCTTCACCAAGTGGGGAATCCATACCCCAGTTGGATACCCCACATACCCCAGAGTTCCCTATGCTGACAGACACAAAAATCAAACAGGCTAAGGTCACGGATAAGCCCTACAAGATATACGATTCAGAGGGGCTTTACATAGAGGTTGCGCCGACCGGATCAAAGAGGTGGAGATGGCGCTATCGGTGGAACGGAAAGGAAAAGCTTCTGAGTTTTGGAATATACCCCGAAGTACCCCTGAAGCTGGCCCGTGACAGGCGGGCAGCAGCGAAGGAGTTGCTTGTATCCGGGGTGGATCCTTCACAGGCCCGCAAGGAAGAGAAGGTTGAGAGAGCCGCGCGGCGGAGAACTCTTTTGCGGCGATGGCGGAGGAGTGGTACC
>OIYD01000168.1_pt1 | contig 64030 bp, 59 predicted proteins | sample 1588141 | NCBI WGS metagenome assembly OIYD01 (sample SAMN03283259) | human gut metagenome | biome: human-associated habitat; material: feces | host: Homo sapiens | place: USA | collected 2013
CTTCGGAGGACGATAACGAAGCCAGAGCCAGAAAAGCCCATGATTTGGCGCATTGCTCCCGGCATCCTGATGCCCATAACCCCTCTTCGAGCGCTTTTCCAAGGGAACCCTTTCGATGTATATCCCAATAAGATAGGTAACAGAAAACCCATAGACATAGGTAACAAAAAAAGGTAAACTCAAGGCATAAAAACTTGGGAAAGGGAGCGAAAAAAATGCCTTGGGAGGAACGAAAATTGAAAGATTTACGTAGAAAATTTGTACAAGCCTGTTCAACCGAAAAAATTAGTATGAGCGCCTTGTGTAAAGAATATGGAATTAGCCGAAAAACCGGGTATAAATGGTTAAATAGGTACCAAACAGGGGAACAGTTGGAAGACCATAGCCGCAGGCCCCTGTCTTCCCCCAATAAAACCCCGCTGGAATTAGAAGCATTAATTATTCAAACCCGTCTCAGTCATCCAACATGGGGAGCGCGAAAGCTTTTGCGTCTTCTGCAAAATCAGGGATACCATTCGCTCCCCTGCGCAAGTACTGTATGCAATATTCTCAAACGCAATGGTCTAGTTTCTTCTCGGGCCAGCGCTATGCATACTCCCTACAAACGTTTTGAACGAAAACATCCCAATGAGTTATGGCAAATGGACTTTAAAGGTGACTTTGTCATGGAAAACGGGAAACGTTGCTATCCTTTAACGCTTCTGGATGACCATAGCCGTTATTCCCTATGTATTTCTGCGCAGCCTAATCAACAATGGCCTGGGGTTCATCATGCCCTTCAGGAACTTTTCCAAATTTACGGCCTGCCGGATGTTATTCTTTCAGATAACGGACCTCCTTGGGGAAACGGACATAGGGGAATCACTAAATTCGAGCTATGGATGATGAAATTGAATATTCTTCCAATCCACGGGAGGGCTATGCACCCCCAGACGCAGGGGAAGGAAGAACGTTTTCACCGTACCCTGAAAGAAGATTTACTTCTGCGCAGTTCAATCAGCGACCTGGCACACGCCCAGCGTCTCTTTGATGCTTACCGCCAGGAATACAATTCGGTGCGTCCCCACGCAGCACTTGATATGGCTACACCAGATGAATTCTATGCAACCAGTAGCCGAAAGCTCCCTTTCCGTCTGGAAGTGCCCGCATATCCTTCTAGCAGTATTACGTGCAGGGTCAACTTAAAGGGTTATGTTGTTTACAAAGGTATTTCCTATTACATCAGCGAGAATCTTGCGGAACATACTCTTGCTATCCGGGAGCTTCCTGATGATTGTATCCAATTTTGTTATGGCAACTTTGAAGTTGCCAAATATGACCTTGTTGAACATCTCCTAATTTCCCATAAAATCTCCCGCCTTGATACTCTTTGAATCTGTTACCCTTGTCCCTGTACTTTTTGTTACCTTTGTTGGGCTTGACATTCGATGGGTTCCCTTACGGCTTACGGGCGGCAAAGCATCGCGCCGCCCTCCGCCTATCCCTCCACAACCGATTCAAGGAGCGAAGCCCCTTGAAAATCCCCCTAAGAGGAAACTATCCGTTCCTCGTTTTTGTAGGCGAGATAGTATGGGACCGCTGTGCGCCGCGCCTTCGCGCGGAATATTTCGCTGAATTAGTCTTTACAGAAAAAGAACCCAAACAGCGTTTTTACGTTGTTTGGGTTCTTTAATTACTATTTTTGCTGATAATCTAAAATATCATCAACGTTACACTTTAAAACAAAACATATTCTCGCCAACAAGTCGAGATCTAGCCTTTGCACATCGTTTTCATACCACCTGTCAATAACTTCAAAGCGTGTATCTACTAAATGTGCTAGAGCGTTTCGGCTGATATCTCTCTCGAGCATAAGCTCTTTTAGTTTTAAACCAATTCTTCCATATTCCTTTATCTTGATTACCGAATCCATATTATCCATTCTTTTATCCCCTTTATCCTAATACTATATTTAAAGTTACATATTGACAATTCGCCTATTTATAGTTACTATATAGATAGTAATCAAAAAGGAGATGCACTATCATGACAAAGAAGTATAAAAGATTATCTGATTTATCCACGGGTCTTACTCCAGAGCAGGCAGTTCAAAGGTATTCCGAACAATCACTCCAAAATGAAATTACAAATGTTAATGATGACAAAAAGCAAGGTGTTTTTTATTTAAGAGCAAACTCCGAAATTTTAGAAAAAGCAAAGCTTCTCGCAATGCGCAAAAAATTGACAGTGTCTACTTTAATAGAAAAATTAATACAAGAAAATTATGATAAAATAGATTTTAAAAAATAAAATTACAATCACTGTATATATGACATACAGCTGTCATCTTATCTCCGGTATAATAAGGCTACCGAATCAATCGGAGACTAAAAATAAAAAGGAGAATTACAATGGAAGAAAGATTTTGCCAATGCTGCGGTATGCCAATGGGACAGACTGATGAGCTGTATGGTACAAACACGGATGGTTCCAAAAGCACGGATTACTGCAAATATTGCTATGATAAGGGCGTGCTTGCCGACTGCACGATGGAGGAAATGATTGAAGGCTGCATTGCGCCGATGGTTGAGAACAACCCCGGCATGACGCCGGAAACGGCGCGTACCATGATGCAGCAGTTCCTGCCGACGCTCAAGCGCTGGAAAAACCAGTAAAACCGGGACTGGACGCCAAACATGGAACATGAAGCTGGATTGCTTACAGAAGAATATAGCAGATTTTATCCGAGCCGATTATTAAAGAACACATCTTTTATAAAAGCAGCGGGCCATATGGCCCGCTCTTTTTAATGGTTTACAGCATAAATGCCCCGGTAAAACAGAACAAGGCCAGCAGCCTTAACGGGCTGCTGACCTTGCTTACCTATTTTAAATATTGAAACGGGCTTGGACGGAATCAATAATTCCGATGGCCGCCGTTATAGCCGCCCCTTCCGCCTCTTCTGTCCCTGTCTCCCGAAGGAGCATGCGGGCGCCTGGGCGGAAGCTCATTTTCGGGCTTTAAGCCCTCTACTTCAATGAGCGCTTCCCTTCTGGAAAGGTTGAGCCTGCCCTTTTCGTCGATTTCGAGAACCTTTACGAGGATAATGTCGTCCACATTGACGACGTCTGTGACCTTTTCGGTACGTTTGACGTCGAGCTGTGAAATATGGACGAGGCCTTCCTTGCCGGGCGCGATTTCAACAAACGCGCCAAAGTCCATCAGCCTTGTAACCTTACCCTTGAAAATTTCGCCGGGCTGCGGGTCTTTTGCGATGGTATCGACAATCGAAAGCGCCCTCTTACAGTTTTCAACGTCCAGGCCGCTGATGAATACATGGCCGTCCTCTTCAATATCAATCTTAACCTCGCAGGTCGCCTGAATTTCCTTAATGACCTTGCCGCTCTTGCCAATCACCTCGCTGATTTTGTCAACGGGAATCGTCGTCGTCATCATTTTGGGCGCATAGGAAGAAAGCTCCTTGCGCGGCTCGGGAATCGCCTTGAGCATAATTTCGTCGAGAATATAAATTCTCGCCCTGTGCGTCTTTTCAAGCGCTTCCTTGACCATTTCAGGGGTCAGCCCGCTGATTTTCAAATCCATCTGGATTGCGGTAATACCCTCGTGCGTACCGGCTACCTTAAAGTCCATATCGCCGAAGAAATCCTCAAGCCCCTGGATGTCGACCATGGTCATCCAGCGGTCGCCTTCTGTGATTAACCCGCAGGAAATACCGGCGACAGGCGCTTTAATCGGGACGCCGGCGTCCATCAGCGCGAGTGTGGAGCCACAGATGGAGCCCTGGGAAGTCGAGCCGTTGGAAGAAACGACTTCGGAAACGAGCCTTAGTGCATACGGGAATTCCTCAACCGGCGGGATAACCGGGACAAGCGCTCTTTCCGCAAGCGCGCCATGGCCGATTTCGCGGCGGCCCGGCCCTCTGCTCGGACGCGTTTCACCGACCGAATAGGACGGGAAATTATAGTGATGCATATAACGCTTGAATTCCTCGCTGTCAATACCGTCGAGCATCTGCTGGTCGCTGACCGGGCCGAGTGTCGCCGCGGTAAGGACCTGCGTCTGGCCTCTCGTAAAGAGGCCGGAGCCGTGAACCCTCGGAAGAAGGCCAACCTCGGAGGCGAGCGGGCGAAGCTCGTTCATGCCTCTGCCGTCTACGCGCTTCTGCTCGTCGAGCAGCCAGCGGCGAACGACGAATTTCTGCGTCTTGTACAGGCACTCGTCGATTTTAGCTTCCTGGTCGGGATATATCTCATCAAACTTTTCGTGAACCTTTTCATATACGGGCCTTAAACGCTCGTCGCGCACCTTTTTATCGTCGGTGTCGAGCGCAAGCTTTACGTCCTCAATAGCAAACGCCTTAACCGCCTCAAGCATCTCCTCATCCGGCTCGTTGCTCGGGTAAGAGAACTTTTCCTTGCCGATTTCCGCCTGGATGCCCTTAATGAACTCGATGATTTTCTGGTTTGCCTCATGGCCGGCCATAATGCCGTTGTACATAACCTCGTCGCTTACGATATCGGCGCCCGCCTCAATCATGGCGATGCGGCTGTCGGTGGAAGCAACCGTCACGGCCATTTTGGAAGCCTCGCGCTGCTTTTCATTCGGGTTGATAACGAACTCGCCGTCCACATAGCCCACGGAAACGCCGGAAATCGGGCCGTTCCACGGGATATCGGAGATGGTGAGCGCTATGCTTGTACCAACCATCGCGGCAATTTCGGGCGAGCAGTCCGGGTCGACGGACATGACGGTGCAGACGACGGAAACGTCGTTGCGCATATCCTTCGGGAACAGCGGGCGAATCGGCCTGTCAATCACGCGAGATACCAGGACCGCCTTCTCTGACGGGCGGCCTTCCCTCTTAAGGAAGGAGCCGGGGATTTTGCCAACCGCGTAGAGCTTTTCCTCAAAATCGACAGAAAGCGGGAAAAAGTCGATGCCGTCGCGCGGTTTTTCTGACGCGGCGACCGCAACGTTTACTACGGTTTCCCCGTAGCGGACAAAGCACGCGCCGTTTGCGAGCTGTGCGATTTTGCCTGTTTCCACCACGAGAGGGCGGCCGGCAAAATCGGTTTCAAAAACCTTGTAGTTTTCAAACATGGAATTACCTCCTGAAAGAATAATATTTATTTTCACAGGAGACGCACCGCTTAGCAATAAAACCGATATTTATGCCGTTTTCGTCATAAAACAGGTAAATACCCGTTTCACTGCTAAACCGATTGCAGCCGCCTGTAAAATTACAAAAAATGACTAACAGGGCAGACGGCAAAAGCCGCCTGCCCCGAATCCTGCAATTATTTACGGATGCCGAGCCTTGCAATAATAGAACGGTATCTTTCAATATCGCTCTTAATCAGGTAGTTGAGCAGGCTTCTTCTCTGTCCAACCATTTTCAGCAGGCCCCTGCGGGAATGATGGTCCTTCTTGTGAACCTTAAGATGCTCGGTCAGGTCGTTGATTCTCTTGGTTAAGAGAGCAATCTGCACCTCGGGAGAACCAGTGTCGCCCTCATGAAGAGCATACTCCTGCATAATCGCATTCTTTTCTTCTTTTAACATAACCTAAATTCCACCTTTTTATTATTTGCCCTGCCGGAAATTCCGCAATCTCAGATAAAGGAAGGTGAAAATCCTTAAAAAGGCTTACTCCAATATCCGTGAAAGGGGCATTGCACCAGAGGATTATAACACACCCGGCGCATAAAGTAAAGTGCTTTCCCCAGTTTTTCCAGGTTTGTCCAATTTATCAGGACTGCTGGTCCCGCAGCCTGTTTGCCAGCCTTACCAAAAGCTCCTTCTGTTCGCTTCTGGACATCATACGGTAATCGATAATCAGCTGTTGCTCATCGTCGGCAAGCTCATAGATTTTTTCCTTTTCAGACACGGTCATCTTTTTACCTGAACGCCCCTTCGGTTTTCCGGTTACAAAGTCGCTCAACGCTACAAATTCCTTCGGAAGCTCCCCGTCGTTTACACACTCTAAAAATTCCCGGTAAGGAATGCATAAAATTTTAATAAGCTTCATCATGGTATTGATGCTGGGCGTCGTCTTTCCGATTTCATAATAGGTATATGTGGAACGGTCTACGCTCAGTGCCGTAGCTACCTGTCCCTGAGAAAGGCCGCAATTCTCTCTGTAGCGTTTTAAAAGCTCCGGCAACATCTTTTTCGACTTATTACTCATCCTTTTAAGACCCCCAACGGCATTATTAATATTGCCCGCTGAGTTTATTATAATTACTTGCCGGTAAATTTATGTCATTGTGTGAAGAGCTATCACTCACTTTTTCTATCGTGCATAAAGCACTGAAAAAATGCCGGCGGCGCGAAGCATAGCGCCTGAAAAATGAAAGAAAAGAAATATAGTCTTCCCACCGGACGTTTTCAGGAATAATCGAAAAAAAGAGTTTTCACTCTTGACGAAAGGAACCCGGACTGCTATAATATTATGGCGGTTGAAATTTGCTACTGTGGCTCAGTTGGTAGAGCAGCGCATTCGTAATGCGCAGGTCGTCGGTTCGAGTCCGACCAGTAGCTCCATATTAAAAAAAACTGGCTGTTATTAAACAGCCAGTTTTTTTATTGTACATTCAGCGTTTTGGCCCGATATCGACTACTGTAATTTCCGGCGGATTATTGATTCTGGGAATCCACCATTTGTTGCTGCCAAGCCCCTTTGAAATAATAATGGAGGAGCCGTTTTTCGTATGAAAGCCGTCGCAGTATTCTGGAAACAGGCCCTCCTGGTTCGGCGCTACAAGCCCGCCGAAAAACGGTACGCGCACAACACCGCCGTGCGTATGCCCGGACAGCATCAGGTCAATATCGTATTCGCTGAGCCGCCAGATAAAATATTCGGGGAAATGGCATAAAAGCAGCTTGTAATTTTTCTGTTTGCTGAAATCCTCAAGAAAATAACGCTGCGGGTTATCAAAGTCCGGAGCAAACGCATCATAAAACGGATAATAGCAAAGCCCGCCAATTGTTATTTTTTTATCCCCCACCGGAATTTCCGCCATATCATTCTTGAGGTATACGGCACCCGCCGCCTGTATCTTTTCTGCAAACCCATCCGGGTCCTGAAGATTGAGCTCATGATTTCCAAACACATAATAAACCGGCGCAATTTTTTTCAGCTGCTCAATCAGCGGCAGGACAACCTGCTCGTCGCTGTCTTCATCGGAATTCATGTCTCCTGTCATAGCTATCAAGTCCGGCTTCAGCCCGCCGACCTTTTGCACCAATTCGCGGTTGCCCTGCCCGAACTCCTTATTATGCAGGTCGGCCAATTCGACAATCCGGACGCTTTGGCTGAGTTTATCCGTCGTCACATCGTAATGCGCAACCGTCAAATGCCATTGGTCGGCGATTACAAAAATCACGCAGAAACCAAACATCAATAAAATAATCGACGCAATGAGAAGCCTTCTTCTTTTATGATATGTTTTCTTTTGCATAAGCAACCCTTATCGATAAAGATATTTTAATCCTGACAGCCGCTTTGTTTGTGACAGCTTTTCATTAAGCAGCCCGGGCGGCGCGGACCCCGCCGCCTTAATAAAGTATGCCGTGATACCGTGCCTTTGACAGTCCCAATATCAGGCACAGTAAATTTAATGCACATAAAAAATAAAGCACTCATTTGGCGAAGCGTTCCGTACAGCCAGCCGCCTCTCTTTCCATTTTAACTCTTTTTAATGTGCTAAAAAGAAAGAAATCCGTTGGCAGGGTAAACTTTCCCAAAGACTATCGTCTTATTTCTTTATCCGTTTCAGCCTGTTATTAATTCTGCGCATGTTATACCTGATTTTTTGCCCGAGCTTTTCCGCCGTGGAAAGCCGGAGGCATTTTTCCACCAGCTTGTCAAAGGGGATTGAATCCACATTCGCAAAAAAGTACGCCCGTTTTTTATGGGGTACGGACGCCTTCAGAAGGGATTGGTTATAAGCCACCGCCTTCTGCGCGTCCGCCGGCCTAAAGACCAGGCTGTCCTGCACATGTTCAAACAGCTGCCTCCCCTTTTGGCTGTGGATAAACAGCAGGGACAGCCCCTTGTCGTCGTCCAGCTCCGGTTCGAGCTGCTCAACTCCCCAGTAGTCCGCAAGCGTGATGTCAGCAGGCTGTTCATACGATTTAAATACGCAGGCCCCGCAGGAGGGCCGCAGGCTCAAGTTTTTAATGAAAGCCTGAAGATACGGGTCTTCCCGGGCCGTTGCACGGTAGCCGCCGCCAATTTTTTCGATTTTAAGGCGGTACTTTTTCCAGCCGTCGTCCTTATTGCGGAATTCTACCGCGCGTACCTCTTCCCCCTTGTTTACAAACGCAAGGTACTTATCCCAAATTTTTGGGGAAGGTACGCCGTGGCAGATGATGCTTTGTGTAAAAAGCTTTTCATAATCCTTCTTTAAAAAAGCGCGGAGCCCCGCAATCTGGCAGGGCGTTCCCGTGTAAAGAACAGGCCGGTTCTCCTTTAAAATATCCAGCGCACGCCTGTATGTACCATCCGTACGGCTTTGCATATATTTGGAGGAACGCAGTTTGTAAAGCTCCTCCGGTTTTTCTACACAAATATGGCGCACTTGGAAATCCGCATCAAACGCCGCCCCGAACACCGCGCCGCCCTGGCTCAGAATATATTGTGCAAGCGCCGTAAAAACGCCGCCGGAGGAGCTTTGCCTGCGGACGGCTTCGTCGCGGTTATATGCGGAGTATGTCTTTTGGACTGCCAAAAACGGCGGTTTACGCAAAACAGGACAGGTATTCCCGCACAGGCCGCAGTCAACACAGCGTTTTGTATCGATTTGCGGATAAAGAAACCCTTCCCCGTCCTTATTCATTGCGATACAGCCCTGCGGGCAAACGGCCATACATGCGCCGCAGCCGCAGCATTTGTCTTTTTCTGTTATCGAAAGCATTGTTTAACCCTTTTTCAGTAATTTATTTTTCAGCTTGACAGCCGGCTCCCTTACCAGGTTTTTCTCATACCGGTTCATCATCAAAAAATATGCCAGGGGCATATAAAGCAGCGTATACACGACGGCGCCAAGCAGAAAGCTGCCCCATGAATTTATGGTGTAGTACTGTGTCGCCAGCAGTCCCAGGACCGTCATGGCCACCGCTACCGGGCTCATTTTCAAGATATTGAGCCAAAATTTTGGTATATTGATTCCGACCTTTTTATAGTAGTACCAATTCATGATAAAGCCGTTTCCAATCGCATAGGCGGCGCATGAACAGGCCGCGGCGCCGATAATCCCGTAATAACGAACGGCAACCACGGTAGTAGCCGCGTTGACCAGCGCTATAATCAAATACATGACCGCACGGAACCGGTGCCGGTTCTGCGCAATCACAATACTCAGCCCCGTATTTTGTATCAACGGCACCAATACGGGTATCAGCGTAAGAAGAGCGACAGGGTATGCCTGTCCGTAGTCTTCGCCCGCCCATATCAGTATAAATTGCTGTCCGAACACAATAAAAGCAGAAATAATAAAGGATACCAGGATATATTGGATTCTTCCTACCCGGATAAAAATATCCGTCAGTTCTTTTTTCGTACAGTTTGTAAACACCATATTGGTGATACGCGGCGTCAGGACGCCGCTGATTGCCGACGAAATAGACGTTACGATTGTATTGAACGTTGCGCCTACATTATATACGGCAACCGCGGCGGTACCAATCATCGCGCCAATAATGAGCTTATCCGTGGACCAGTAAAGCATATCGACAACCATGCCCAGGAAGATGAAGGCGGAAAAGGCCACCAGCTCTTTCATGATGCCGAACGGCATATTTTTAAATTTCGGCCTGATTTTGAGTACCTTCAGGCAATAAATCAAATTAGCGCCATACATAATCACATGTATGATTGTGGTTGCAATAACAAGGCCGACAGAGGCAAAGCCCAGAAAAAGCATCAACAGGTTCAGGCAGGGCGCCAGTACGGTTGTAAGCATTTCCGTCAGCTTTTTGAATATATAACGCTCATGCGCCAATATCACTGAGGAAAATGCGCTGAACATAAACGTAATGGCTGTATTGACAGTCATCAGGATGAGCAGAAGCTGCATACGGCTAAGCTCTTCCGCGCTGAGCTTTGCGGAATAAATAAGCCCGCAGTTGAACGCGCAGACCATACCAACAGCCAGGACAACCAATGTCAGCACGCCATAAATAGCGGTGAAAAGGCCGAGCATCCGCTGTTCGCCTTCTTTATCCCCCTGCGCCCTGTATTTGGTCAGGTAACGCACCACCGTACTGCCTATTCCAAAGCTCAGCAGGGACAGGTAGCCAACTACGGAATTCGCGAGGCTGTAAAGCCCGTATTCGGACTGACCCAGCATCTGCAGCATAATGGGGGTATATATAATCGGGATGATGCTGCTTAGCGCAAGATTCACATAGGACAGCATAACTCCTGATTTCAGCTGGTTTCTCTTCAAGGCAAATTACTCCCTTAACAGGTCGATTTCTTTTCCGGCATCCAGGGCCTTCGCGCAATAAGCCGGCATAACAGCCTGCAGGCGCGCACGGATGGTGGCTTCGTTCTTCAGCAGCCACGCAAATGCCTGCGCGAGGTTGTCCCTGCCGCGCAGCGACTGTACAGGAAGCACATAGCCCTCTTCCGTGCCAAACAGGTCTTTGGCGATTCCACGGGCCTTGACGGAATAGCCGAGCACAACGGTCGGCACACACGAGGAATACGCGGCAATGGTCGCGTGGGTCCTGGCCCCTATAAACAGGCGGCACCGCGCTATAAAGCCCTTGAGCTCCATGCAGTTGTGGTCTTCCAGAAGAACTACCCTGCCGGTATCCTGAAACATCTCATACAGCTTCTTATGGATGATACGGTCGTCCATGTTCCCCCATACGACGTGGGGAATTAAAGCAATCTGCATATCAGTTTCCTGAATGATATACCGGATAAGCGTCACCGCGGCCTCCAATGTTTTGCCGCTGTCACGCTCAAAGCTAATTACGGTAGGGCTGATATTGATTCCCACCGTATTCCTTTCATCAAAGCCTTCCGGCAGCGGAAGCTTGACCGTATCCAGCTGAAAGGCAGGGTCCGGGTATAGCCTTGTGTTCGGGTTTACCCTTTTGAGCGCTTCATAGCTGATGCTTTCCCTTGCCGTAATCAGGGAATATCCGGCTAAATCCCGGGCCATCTCCTCCCCAATTAAATCCGGCTCGACCGAGCAGCCCCACAATACAGTTTTAACCCCTTTTTTTTGAAAGTTGGCATTGAGAATTTCATATTGCTCAAAACCACTGTAGCAATAGTTATCCCCGCCGATGGAAAGGGCAATATCCCCCTTTCCATACGTCTTGAATAAATGCTTAAAGGGCAGTTTTTCGGCATAGGAGCGGTCGTTCCTTAGGCGTATGAGCAGCGACGCCAGAATGCGCTGTACAGACAGCCGGCTGCGCGGACGCTCCTGGCATTCCACCGGCAAACAGCTTTGCAGGCCGTATTTTATATCCATTTCCTTTCGCATGGAGTAGAGAATGAGGTCGCTCGCATAACCCTGCAATATTTTGCAGGTACCCCTTACAATCGCTTCGCAGCCATGGTTTCCCGCGCCGCCGTGTGAATAAAGAACCAATTTTCCCATAACCAGTTTATCTCCTTAGCCCTGATAATCGGTTGAATCCGTTTTTTACAGGTCGTATCCAATCTTTCCATCGAGCTGTGTGAACATCTCTTCCTTTTCCTGCTGGGTCTTATCAGAAAACAATTTATGAAACACCGGATTCGTCTGCATTTTCTGCCTGTTTTTTTCTATATATTCGTCATACGTACAAAGAACGCGGTACGGGTTGCCTGCAATAACTACATTGTCCGGCACATCTTTTGCAACCACCGTACCCGCACCCACTATGACCCTGTTTCCTATTTTGGTACCCGGCAGCACAATGCTGCCGAAGCCGATGAATACGTCGCTTCCGATAGTTACCCTGCCCACCTTGCTGTAGCCCAACGCCTTTTTTGTGCTGGCGTCGTGTGCAAGCAGCGTAGCGTTTGTAATCGTAACATTGTCTCCTATCGTAATCAAGAAGCTGTGGCAGCCGTCTATCCTGCTGTTGATTAAATCCACATTTTCCCCTATTTTACAGCCTGCCTCCCGCAGATATTCCACCTGGCTTTTCGGCTTTACAAAAATTCTTTTTAATCTGCTCAGCATACGTCTACTCCTTTGCCGCGTTTCCTATCAAATTGTAAAATAACGCCATAACTTTTTCCGGGCGGTACAGCCCCGCCGTTTTCTCCGCATTCTCCGCCACGCGGTTACAAAGCGGGGGCTGTTGGAGCAGCGGTATAATCCCGCCGCAGATATCGCCGGCTGCGGGACGCGTCAAAATCCCATTTTCCCCGTTTTTGATAAACTCCGCCGGGCCTAAGGACGCGGCGGCCACCACTGGCCTTGCAAGCGCCATAGCCTCCAGCACAGATATCCCCTGCGATTCCACTAACGACGGATGGACATAGATATCGGCTGCTTTGATATACGGGTACGGGTTTGACAGGCTCCCCAGCAAAAACATGCTGCCGGATAGGCCGTCACCCTCTATTTTATCAGAAATTTCTTTTTCCTGCGCGCCGCTGCCGATTAAATACCATTTGACCTGAAATCCGCGCTGTATCAGCATTTTGCATATGTCCGGGCAAATAACCATATTTTTTTCAGGCGACAGCCTGCCGATGCTTACAATTTTGATAGTCCCGCCGCCATGCATATCCGCCTGATATTCCTCTGCTTTTTTTTTAATTTCGTCCGCGTCGATCATATTTGGTACGGTAACAAGCTTTCCGTCCATACCGGGAAACTCATGCAAAAGCAGCTGCCGGCAGCCTTCCGACACCGCCGCGACAAAATCCATTCTATCATAGGCGAGCCTCAGGCTGCGCCGTTCATTATCGCGGAGCTCAATTGCCCCATGGTGCCACCAGCTTATTTTTTTGTCCGCCCTTACCGCATACGCGGCAAAATCGGTACAAAAGCCCGGCCTGTATGCGACGGCGCAGTCGTAATTCTTTTTAAGCCGCCGGAACAGCCCCCGCGCAAAACGCAGCGAACCCATCCCGAAAAGCTTACAGAACAGCATAACGCTCCTGAGTGCAAGCGTAAAGCCGTCCCGTTCCCTGAGCGCCCGCCTGACACACGCGCCGCAGGAGCCAAAGGTTTTCGTAATGTCGTAAAATATAACGTTGACCTCCCCGGGGAGCTCGCCGGCATATTCCCCCATGCCTTCAAACAGCAACAGGTCAACATGGTATTTTGTATAATCGATATGCCGCAGAATATCTGTCAGGGAACGTTCGCAGCCGCCCGGGTTCAAATGCCCGTTGATAAATAGCAAATTTTTCAATTGATTTTCTCCTGTACTGGTCAAAGCAGCCTGTTTTTTAAAAGTAAAATCCTTATTTTAAGTTTAAAACTGATGTTTTCCGGCATACGAAAGCCCTTCCATGCCGTCTTCAGCTCCTCAGAGGAAGAAATTTTACGAATTCTTTCCCTTTTTTCCTTTTCGGGTAAATCGGACGAGCGCAGCTCGTTTATCGCGTTAAACGCAAAATAAATGGCCTGAACGCTCAGCTGCAGCGTGAAATCGTAATCCTCCGCCTGTAAAAAGAACGCGCGTGACAAGCCGATAATACGCTGAAACACGTCCCACTTGTCGAGATGGAGCGTATGGGTCGTAGACGAAGCGTTGTAACAGTAGTGGTAAAGGTATTTGTGCTTCAGGTAACAGAAGGAATCCGCATAATAGGCTATCTGGGAACCAAACAGGCTGTCCTCACAATATTTAGCGCCTTCGTCGTACCGAAGGGCGTGCGTTTCCAGAAGGGAGCGCTTTACAAGGCACAGGCAGTTTGAAATCGTAGGTGGGAACTCAATTTCCTCCCGCATCAATAAGCAGGGGAAATATTCGCGGTACATCTGCTCCTTTGTATAGTAGCCTTCCCGGAGCGGCTGCCCAATGTAACGCGCATTGCCCTGCGCGTTTTCCCTTATTCCGTCGCACAGTATCAGCTGCGCGCCGTTTTGCTGCGCCTCGCCGTACATCTGCCCGTACATATCCGGCTCAATATAATCGTCGGAATCGGCAAAGCCGACGTAATCGCCCCGGGCAATATCGATTCCTTTATTCCTGGCGCTTGCGGCGCCTCCATTTTCTTTATGTACCACACGTACCCGGCTGTCCTTGTCGGCGTAAGCATCGCAAAGCTCGCCGCTGCCGTCTATAGAGCCGTCATCAATTAAAATCAGTTCTATATCCTGCAGGGTCTGGCCCAGGATGCTGTCGACGCACCTGCAAAGAAAACGTTCGCTGTTATATACGGGTACAATCACACTGACCGCGGGCATTGCGCCACCTCCCTTATTCTTCTTCGTGCTGATGCCGCAGCCTGTTGCGCAGCGCGACCAGGTTCTTTTTGCCGATTCCGGCAGTAACAGCCTTCTTAACCAGCTTTTTCATCTTTGTTTTCCATGGCAGCCACGTCGCGTAAAAATGATGGGCGCAGATGGAATTTTCTGTTTTTTCCATAATGCAGTTGCCATAATCATAGGGAGAGAAATATTCCTTCGGAAAAACCGCGATACCTTCCGGCAGTACCTGGTAGGTGTTGTCGCGGACAAGGCCCATCTCCTCTAAAAGCGCGGTAAGGCGCTCTACGTTTGTTGTCATATTGACGCCGCCGTCCTCTGTTTCAAAAGAAGCCCCGTCATATTCCTTCTCAAACAGCTTTAAAATACTGTGGTTCTTTTCACACGCTATAAAGCTTGTTGCCACCCAGTTGCGGTATTCAAACCCTAAAACGCAGCGGTGGTGCAGCACGCTGTCAAAGGGCTGGAACACCTCGACGTCCGTATCCATATAAATACCGCCATATTCCCTGAGCGCTTTGATGCGGGCGACGTCGCTGACAAACGCGTATTTTTTGTGCGCATAGGCCTGCCTGGTATAGGCATTGGTATTGACGTCGAAGCTTTGCTCATCCCAGCGCATAATCGTATATTCCGGCAGATATCTCTTCCAGGAGTCCAAGCATTTTATAAGCTTCTCCGGCATCCCTGTTCCGCCAAACCAGCAATAATGGATTATTTTCGGAATCATGGCAAAAACCCCGCTAAACGATAAATTTTTTCCAGCTCTGAACGGTTGCTGTAATCTGTATGCGCACAATTATCACTGAGTGCCTGCATGCGCCGCGTATCACAAAGAAGCCTTCCAAGCGCCTGGGCGCAGCCTTCGTTGTCCATGGGAACAATTACGCCGTCATGGCCGTCGTTGAGCTGGCTTTTCGCCGTAGAAAAAGCGGTAACCGCAACCGGCCTGCCAAGAATCTGCGCTTCCCTGACCGTAACAGCCTTTCCTTCCGCGCGTGACGGCTGGGCGTATAAATCACAGTGTTTTATATATGGATACGGATTGGTTTTTTTCCCGAGCAGGATTACATGCCCTTCCATCCCAAATTGCCTAATCTTTTCCTTGATGAGCTGCTCATCCGTACCGTAACCGATAATGTACCACCTGACTTTACAGCCCTTTTCGAGCATAAGCTTACATATGGCAGGAACATTATCAAAGTTTTTTTCGCTGGTAAAACGCCCGACAGAACAAATGGTTTTACAGCCGTCTTTATTGTCGAGCTCTGCGGAAACGTCCTCCATCGCTGCCTGTTCGCGGATAAATTCGGGGGAAAGGATATTTTCCACCGTAACAGCCTTCATTTTATATTGCGGATACTGCTTTAAAAAAATATTGGTGCATTCCTGCGATACATTGACGATATAGTCAAGGCGGCCGTATACCTGCCTGTCCATTTTCGGATTGGGGGAAAGCTTGCTGTAATCCGTATGAATCCAGCCGAGCTTTACCTTTGCCGTCACCTTTTTTATAAGGATATCGTGTATCCCAAGAAATCCGATAGCAAGATCATACTCCCCCTTGATTTTGGGGAGCAGCGGCAAAACGCAGCGCGTATTGTTCTGCAAAGCGACCCAGACGGTTTTTTCTATATGATGCGTTTTACAATACAGCCTGGTTTTCACCTTTGCAAAAAGCCTTGCCAGGCCGAATAAAAAACGTTTGCTGCGTAAAAGCTGAACGATTGGCCGGTCGAGCGTGTCGTACTGCGGCAAATAAGGCAGCAGACGGACTTTCTTTGGAAGAAAGGGCAGGAACTCCCCCTCGTGCCTGTAAAGGAGCAAATCTACCTCATACTTTGTATAATCAATCGCGCTGAGCAGGCCAATCAGGCTTCTTTCCGCCCCGCCGATGTGCATCGACGTCATGGTAACCAGAATCTTTTTCATGAACCGTCCTCCCCCGCGGCGTCATTGCATCTCTTTTACGCGCAGCCGCCTGTCCTGCGTAACGATGGAGCCGTCCGGAATTACACCCTTGATTACACAGCCGGCGCCGATTACACAGTTGTTTCCTATCTGCGTATCCTTCAAAATTACGGCGTTTGCGCCGACCCAGCTATTGTTTCCGATGGAAATTTCCCCACAGCTATGAAGGCTTGTACTGACGCCCTTCTCTTTGGAATACGCATGGTTATTGTCTATAACCGTAACATTGGGGCCAAATATGCAGTTGTCTCCCACCGTAATACTGTTTTGGCAGCTGATGTAAGCGTTTACGTTAAAATATACCCGGCTGCCCAGTATAAGGCTACCCTGTTCCCCTACAAAAATATTTCCGCTGCGGCTGAAGCAGCCGTTATAGCCCAGCACGGCATGGGCCCCCTTTTTCATAAAAAAGCGCGCGCCGGGTGAAATGCGCTGGACTGGCGCGGCCTGGAGATTTTTTCCGTGCCTGATTTTTTTCCCTGCCAGCCTGAACAGGGAAAGGAACATAATCAAATACTCTTTCATATACAATTCCTCCTGCTATGCGGTAAAGGCCATGCCGCCGCTTTACAAATTCAATATGCGGCTGTGGTAGTCCAGGCCCGCCGTATCCACCATAAAATAGAAAACATAGCAGATTACACACAACGCATACAGCACCGCGCGTTCTTTCCTGTCAAAAACCTTCTGTAACAGCCATGGCAGAAGCAGCATGCCGTACATTGTGAAATAGATGGGGATTCTGCCGATATAGATTCCGCTGGTAAAGGAGGAAAGCAGATAAAAGCATGTCGTTACGACCGACATGTTGATACAGATGTCCATAATGGGCGAATCGAGTTCCTTAATCTGTTTTCGCTTCCAAAAGGCGAGCACAACCGGAACCGCGGAGACCAGCACACGCATAAAATTGGAGCCCCCCGTTTCCAGCACGTTGCTTCCATAGCCCGTTACCTCTGCGAAAAAATCGGTAAACTGGTTTGCAAACAGTACGCAGCCCAGTATCACGGCAATAAAAAAGATAATTTTCTTATTCCAGAGCGGGCGGGATATGACAACAAAATAGATTGGTATCATGATTAAAACCGAGTTATGGATGGTGGACAAAAGCAAAATCAGGATTAAATACCGCACTGATTTCTTTTGAAACAGCCAGTCTGAGAAAGCAAACAGGATGGCGGCCGCCAAAAACTGGCGAATTCCGTTAATCATCCATAGGTATGTGTTCGTTGCGACAAAAATAAAAACCGTGAGCGGGAAATCGACAGAGTGCTTATACATCGTACGCAGGACGCAAAGCCCGCTTACGGCGGCAATGACAAACAGCCAAACCTGGGAATCCGACGATATCACCGTTTTAAAAACATCTGATAAAAACCAAAAGCCCCAACCCTTTTGTTCCATGTCAATATTGCTGAACACTCCGGTTCTTCCGTTGAAATTATCAACATATACGGGGGTGTCGGCAATATCACTGCGCAGGCCGCAGACCAGGATAATATAGCCGAATATAAAAAGGGCGAAAAAAAGCCTGGTGCTCTGGCCGCTGTCTGTATTCAATTTTGACTGCGGCCTTGGGAAATAGTAGGAAAGCACCCCCAAAAAGGCCGTAACGCCCAGTATGGACCAGTAAATCGGCATATTATAATCTCCTGTTTTATCTGGTTTTCATTTTAATGTACAAATTAAGCGCCAAACCGAAGGGCAGCGCAAGAAGGGTAAGCGCTTTTTCCGGCGATTCCTTAATAAAGCGCTTCCTATGCGCCATAAAAGCGCTGGAGACATAATGGATGCAGTTTTTAAACTTCGCCTTTTTGTTTGCTGAATATTTCATTTTAATTTTGCGCCAGTCCGTCCAGCCGTTCGGGTTATTCCTGTACTGGGAAAGCATTGTGCTGGAAGAACCGTTCGGCTGATACTCGACGTTGCACACAATATCATTGAGTACGAGCATCTTATAATCCTGGTCGCACAGCAAATATTTATAAGAAAGGGAAAAATACTTTTCCCCCTTGTATACGGGATAAGGCGGATAGCGTTTTATCAGCTCCGTTCGGTAAATCAGCTTTTTATCTCCCGCACCGCCCGCGCTGTAATACCCGCTGACGGTCGTTTCCCTGAGCGCTCCGAGGTCTTTGCCAATCACGTTGTTTTCAAAATCCGCATCAAGCGCAATAATACCGGCATAAATATCGCTTCCCTTTGCATTCCAGAAGGAAAGGATTTTTTCCACCGCGCCCGGCGCCATGGCGTCGTCGGAATCGATGCATACGTTAAGCGGCGTCTCTATATGCTCATAAGCCGTATTATGCGCGGCGTGCATCCCGCCGTTCTCCTGATAGAAATACTCAATTCGGAAACCGCAGTCTTCACGCTGCCACTGCTCTACGAGCTGTCTTGTATGGTCGGTGGAGCCGTCGTCTATAATTAGCCAGACAAAATCCTTATTTGACTGCTCACAAAGGCTTTTATAAGTTCTGCCCAAAGTATGCGACCGGTTGTATGTTGGCGTAAATACCGTCAGGCTTTCCAAAGGTACTCCTCCTTTGATTTTCGTTTGTTTTACATTTATGTTTGGCTGCGGTTTCAGCAGCTTGCGTCTCATTGCCTTTTTCTGAGCCGTTTTAAAACGCCCCCGGAAAGAGCATGTAAGGCCACAGCGGCCGCGGCTGTCAGCAGTATTAAAATAAGAAAATTCAATACGCTTAGTTGGAAAACCGAAACCGCAAGCGGTCCGATAATAAACATATAATGAACCAGATAAATCTCATACGAGACAGAGTCAAGGGACCGCACCGCTTTCCTTACCCGCAGCAGCGAATCAAACCACCTGCTTACCGCAATAAAAAGAAGGCAAAAAAGAGAAACCGCGAGAAGCTGGTGCGTTACCGGTGCGATAAACCGGTCGTAAAGCGGCGTTCCGTCAAAAAACAGGTTTGATACCAGCCGCAAAGCGGGAGATGCAGCCAGCATAACGATAAAAACAATACAGCGCCGGGACAGCAGGGCTTTTATAAATAAAAAACCCAGTATATAAGAGAACACTGTGACGATTGTAGTGCTTACAATCGCCGGCAATAAATACGACGATAGCAGCAGGGCGGCTGTGTACAGCAAAAACACAACAGGCAGCCATACACCCTGCCTTTTGCTGATTTTTCCTTGTATGACATATAATAGCGGTGTAAGCAGGTAACAAAGCAAAATATCGGTTACAAACCAGAGGTGTTCCGCGCCGTTTATATAATTTTGAGTAAAGCCCTGCAGGGGCAGTACATAGAAAATCCACTTTTCCGGTATGATTGATTGCCAGCCGAAGCGCACCACATAAACCAGCAGCAAAAACAGCAGGAACAAATAATACGGCGTTAAAATGCGGAGCAGCCGGTTACCAAACCAGGAGCGGTATGATTCCGGCTTCCCCTTTACTGCGAACAGGAATCCGGAAATCATCATAAACAAGGGAACGCCCACATTAAAAACCTGGCCGCTCATTTGAAGCAGCGCGCTGTCAAAGAGCTGCACTGCATGGCATAAAAAGATTAAAAGCGCTGCGAACACCCGGATGACGGATACCGCATAGCTCGTTTTTTCATTCAGGGTTACCGGTGTATGCATGCAGATAAAACTCCTCCAGCCATTTTGCATTTTTCCTGATATCGAAGCCAGCTCTTTCCACCTCTGGGCACATATCGCGGCGTTCATAGCCGTCTTTTACACGCAGGATTTCCCGCGCCCAATATTCCGGCGTCTGCGAAAGCGCAAGGCTCTTCACGTTCTGCGTAATTACACATTGTGATGGGATACTGTCAGACATAAAACATTTGAGGCCAGCAGCCTGCGCTTCAATCATGACGACTGGTATCCCCTCGTTGAGGGATGGGAATACAAATACATCCATGGCCTTCAAAAGCTCCGGTACGTCGCCGCGCACGCCTGTAAAAATAACTTCCTGCCCTATACCAAGCTCACGCGCCCTATCCTGGACTGTTTCTTTCAGCTCCCCATCGCCAACCAGAAGCAGGCGGCTGTTGGGATGAAGCTGTTTGAGCGCATAAAATGTATCAAGTAAAAACATGTGGTTCTTTACAGGAAAAAAACGCCCTACATGCCCGATTACAAGCTGGTCGCCTATCCCCAGGCTCCTCCGTATATCCCGCGCCTGCCCGGCGTCGTACCGGTATTGCTGCGCATCGATGGCGTTTGGGACTACAATGGCTTTTTCCCTTGCGATTTTTTCACCATAAAGGTAAACGGAAGCCTCGTCCCCGCAGGAAAAGAAGTCCGTCGCCACAGTGCGCAAAGGAAAGCGCAGCGCCCTGCGGATAATTCCGTTGATTCCCTCTTCCGCCTTAGAGCTGTGCGAATGCGCAATCCTTACGGGAATCCCGTTCTTTTTTGCCAGGCGCAGCGGAAAAAAGCTTTTGCTCGAGGTATGGGAATGTACAATCCGGTACTGCGGATTCTCTTTGAAAAATTTGTCCACAGCCTTCATATAATCCTGCGGACGGCTTTTTGTCAGCGGCGCGGCGCGGTAAATCCTGCCGCCAAGCTGTGTTATCTCTTCCTCATAATCATATTGGCCAGGCGTAGTCAGCAGGAAATCGAACTGTACCCTGCTCCTGTCTATGTGCCTATAGTAATTCATAATCATTGCTTCCGCGCCGCCGCGGTTCATAGAAGCCAGCATATGTAAAACCCTGATTGGCTGCTGCATATTGTGTCTCCTCTTAAATGCGGCGCAAACCGCGAAAATATACTTCTTTATTTTACAACAAATCCGGCGCTGCTTCAACAGCGGATGGTTTCCAGTCCATCTTTGTTTTCCCTCTCTTTTGAGGAAACGGCCTGCTTACTTTTCAAGCTCCCTCAGTGCGCTTAAAAGCGCCTGATTGTCGTTTATGTCCCGCACCGCAAGCCGGATATATGGCCTTTGGCCCAATTTAGGCGACAAGTCCTTTATGATGATACCGTATTCAGACAGCAGCTTTGCGGACAGCTCCCGGGGCGTATAGGCTCCAGTCAGCTCGCACATAATGTAGTTGGCCTGTGAGCCGATTGGGCGCAAGTATGGAATTTTACGCAGCCCGTCCATCAAAAACGCACGGGATTTTTTTATTTTTTCAAGCGAAACAGCGTAATCCGCCTTATATTTTTCTGCAATCTGCATGTAAAACTCGGCAAAGGAATTGATATTCCAAATGGATACCTCCTCCTTTAGCCGGCTGATAAGCTCCGTATCGGCGGATACCGCTACGCCCAGGCGCAGTCCCGGCACACCGTAGGATTTTGAAATACTCTTAATCACGAGCAGGTTTTTATGTGCGCAGATTATCTCTTCGTCTATCAGGCTGCAGTCAGCTTCCTCGGCAAAATCCACAAACGATTCGTCCACAACCAGCCTGACGCCCTTTTGCTCCGCCCAGGAAGCAAGCTCCAGGACACGCTGTTTTGCGATATAATTTCCGGATGGGTTGTCGGGGTTAATCAGGATAATGTCAGAAACCCCGCGTGATTCAAAAAAGGTTTTCACATCCTGCGCGCTGTAGGAAAAGTCCGGGCCATCGGCGTTGAATACCACAAGCCGTTCTTCCGGAAGCCGGTTTGGATATTCTTCAAAAGTCGGCTTGATTATACCGATTTTGCCTCGGGAGGTTTCAAGCAGTGCTTTAATCAGCTCCGCCGCGCCGTTGCCCACTGCGATATGCTCCTGCGCCACACTAAAATCTTTTGCCGCGAGCAGCGCGTTTACATACATTCCTGAGGGGTACTGGGAGATGAGCGTTTCAAAATTCGCCTTGATTTCATCCATCAGCCGCTTCGGCGGGAAATAAGGATTGACCAAATAGCAAAAATCCAGCATTCCCGGATAGCGCCAGTAGCCTCCGTAACGGCTCTGCATCTTATGCAGCTTTTCTATGGGGTCTGTTGTAAAAATAGACTGCGCAATGTCCAAATCCTGGATATCGTCTATTTCATACCACGCCTCGCCGGAAAGCCGCAGGGCCCAAATATCCGGCTTTTCCAGAAGCGTTATTACCTTTAAGACCTGTTCGTAATACTCGTTATTTCCCAATGCCCTGGTATATGCCTCTAAAAAAGGCACGTAATGCGTCTGGGAAAAATATTTGCTGAATTTATAAATGTTCACCGTCTTGTAATAGCCCGGAATATCGTCAAAATTAAATTTGCTGCCCGGCACAAAGGATAGTATGTTATCGTCCGCGTCCAGCGTGACGACCGTACCGTCCATCCAGCTTTCATATTTATCTACCAGCGCAAGCGTCTGCCGCGGGTCGTCGAGCAGCTTATGAAGCACTGCGTCCTCAAAAATGAGGTCGGATTCAAGGAGAAGCGTGTCGTCCTGCAAAAGGAATTCCTTTGCAAGCGACAGCGAGTATATGTTATTCGTTTTATCGTATACCGGGTTGTCCACAAAAACCACCGGCGTGGCGATAGAAAGCGCATTGACATATTGCGTCAGCTTTTCGCCCTCATAGCCCACAACGATTACAATTCTATCGAGCTTCAGCGCGTCAAGCTGCCGGAGCATCCGTTCAATCAGCGTAACCCCGTTGACCTTTACCATGCATTTTGTATTGTTCGCGGTCAGTTCTTTCAGCCTTTTGCCCATACCGGCCGCTAAAATAATCGCCTGCATACCAATTCATCCCCACTTTTCCTTATTCAAATTCCACACGAATGGGATTGTGTCCCGGCCTGCGCTGTTCCACAGGAGGCAGCTGCATATAGTCGCCGTAAGAAAGCCTGAGGGACGTATCCCAGTCTTTAAACGCCATTAGCTCCGTATCCTCAAACAGCAAAAAAACCGTACTGTTTAAAATATCAAACGGCAGCAGGTTTTTCATCGTCCTTACAATTGAAAAATCCGCGCAGCCGAGCGTTTTATCCCCGTTATACCTTGCGTACCGCTTAAAAAAGAAACGGGTGCATTCAGGGTACCGCCTTTTCGGTGTGACAGAAAGAAGCGCCTTTGTGCACAAATGGAACAGCTTGCTGGAGTTGTCCGGGTATTCGCGCACATAAAGCTGATAAAAGCAGGCGTTCAACATTTGCATTTTTCTTCTCCATTTTCCTTCTGGTACGCGGTCCAATGGAAAAATGTCGATAAAAATACCTGTATGATAGTCTACATTCGTCTCAAAGGGCTGCATAAACACAGTATTCCGTTTCCTGATTTTGGTAAACGACTGCGTAAAGCTGCTGTTGGTGTCGATGTTCTCCAAAAGATAATCTTTTATGTCCTGCGACTGCCATACACTGATAAACCGGTCGTAGTCCTCCCGCAGCATACAAATGTCCAGGTCGTCGTCCCAGGGGATAAAGCCCTTATGGCGCACGGCGCCCAGCAGCGTACCGCCGTACAGGGAATAAGGTATTTCGTTCTCACGGCACAGCCTGTCCACAACCTTCATAATTTCCAGCTGCGTCAGCTGCAGCCTGCGCAGTGTCTGTTGGTCCATAATGTCGCTCCTCATTTCCTGTAAATATCACGAAGCTCCGCAAGGACGTTTTTATCCCTGTACGGCTCCGCCCTTTTTAAAGCGTTTTCACAAAAAGCCCGGTAGCCTTCAGGGCTTTCCAGCAGTGCGGCTACCTTCTGCGCAAAGGCGGCTGCGTCGTCCGCCTGTACAAGATAACCGGTCTGTCCGTCCGCAACGAGCTCCCTGTGCCCCCTGTTGACAGATGCGACGACAGGCTTTGCGCACAGCATGCTTTCTATCACGTTCATGGGCAGTCCCTCGCGGAAGCTGCAGGCAAGGATTATGTCCGCCATATTGATGTAGCGCTCCAAATCGGTCCGGTAGCCCAGAAAATCCACAGCATCTTCCACATGAAGCTCCCGGACGGTTTCCTTAAGCTCCGGCAGGAGCGGGCCGTTACCGGCAAGCAACAGCCTTGCCCGCGGATATTTCTTCCTGGCCTCCGCCAAAGCGCCAATGGCCGCCGCCTGGTTTTTATTTTTGAGAAGCTCGCCGATGCACAGCAGCACAGGATAAGCGTCGGAAAGCCCCTCTTTTTCCTTCATTGCCGCAATCTCTTCCTGCGGCAGCGGCTTATATTTTTCTGTGTTGGCGCCAATCCCGTGTATCCGGCAGACTTTCGTCTTCATCTTGTCCTGGGCAAGCGTGTAATCCTCGCCCGCAACCGTAACGAGCACGTCGGTTTTATGTGCAAGCAGCTTTTCCAGCGGGTAAAAGGTAAGCCAGTATTTAAGCGGGGCGCCTTTATAAAAATGGAAGCCGTGCGCCGTATAAAAAACCCGCGTCCCCTTTTTTCGCGCTTTTTGCGCCGCGAGCCTTGTAAGAACTCCGCCGACCGGCGTGTTGCAGCTGATTATCTCATACTCCGTGCTGTCGATAATTTCCTTGAGGCGCCTGTAGGCGGCTATATTTTTTTTGCTCAATGGGGAGCGGTCGAACGGGACGTCATACACGCAATCGGCAAATTCCAGGCCCAAACCGTTTTTTTCCGCAAGATTGTCCCGCGCGGCAACGTGTATTTCATACCCGTCTTCCCTCAATAGCTTCATCAAGGGCTTATGGAACTGCGCGACATGGCTTTGTACGGTCGCTGTTATCAAGGCTCGTTTCACAATCTGTTCCCCGCTTTACTGGATGAAATGTTTTTTCAGGTTTTCATATATCACGCCGAAAAGCCGTTTACTCGTATTGTCCGAAACAAAGCTGTTGTGCGGTGTGATAATAACGCGCTCCATATCCCACAGCGGGCTTTCTATGGAGAGCGGTTCCTCCTCAAATACGTCGAGCGCCGCGCCGGACAAATGGCCGCAGGCAACCGCCTGTGCCAGGTCTTCTTCCCTGATGACCGCGCCCCTTGATACATTGATGAGAATACTGCCCTTTTTCATTTTGGAAAACATCGCCGTATCAAACATATGCCGCGTCTGTTCCGTCAGCGGAAGGGTCAGGATAGTTATATCGCTCTGTGAAAGCGCCGCCGCAAGCTCGCTTACCATATATGTTTTGTCAAAAAAAGGGCTTTGGACCGGCATGGCGTCCACCGCGGTTACAACAGCCCCGAAGGCCCCAAGGCGTTTTGCCGTCTCCTGCCCGATGCTGCCCGCTCCGACAATACAGGCCGTTTTACCGTACAGCTCAAGCAGCGTTCTGTCCTTGTTCCATTCCTTTTTTCCCTGCGCCCTGTAAAATCCGGCGGAATGCTTATACAGCTCCAGGATTTTCAGCACGACCCACTCCGCCATCGGTATACTGTATACGCCCCTGGCGTTATAAAGCGCTATGCCCTTTTCCTTGATATACGCAAGCGGCACCCTGTCGAGCCCCGCGCTTGTAAGCTGAATCATCTTAAGTCCGGTAAACGCTTTGATGTCATGGTAAAGGAACAAGCCGTTGCACACGACTGCATCGGCGGACAAAAGGCCCTTTTCCAAACCGCCCCGCTCATCCTGGACAAAAAAAGCCTGGACGCCAAGCGCTTCTATTTGATTGATTTGTTCCCTTGTATAGGGGTAAGCGCCTGTCAGCAGGACCTTCTTCATATTTTGACACCACCGTAAACGCATGCTTTGATGCGTATATTTTAGAAGGGCAGAACCGAATTGATTGTAAAGATGATGTTCAGCATAAACGCCCTGAAATCTGTCTCTTTCAGATTCACCACACGGATATTCATATCGTAAAGCTCGCGGTTGAGATATTTCTTCATATCAAGATGGTGTTGGTCTGAAATCCTGCGCTCCAGCGGCACCTTGAACATCAAATCAAGGAATTTCCTGTTGTTGTACGCCATTGTAATATCGAAGCACAGGCGCATTTCACTGATATTCATACCGCCCCAGCTGCCCCAGGTTACCTCCCAGTAATGCATATCGGCGGGCGGGTACGCGCCGGGGATGGTTTTATATTCAAACTCGTCGATATACTGTGCAAACACTTTATCGACCTTATGGGCAAGCGGGCGGTTCCAGATAAAGATTTTATAGAGGTTACGGAACAGCTTTGGCGAAAGCTTCGGCATGGACTTCCTGCCGTAATGCTTGTACCAATAACCGCGGATTGTCTCGGACACCCACGATTTGACTTCCACGTCGGCCGGGCACTGCCTGTAAAGGACGGCCCTTTTGCGCAGCTCGTTGCCCTTTTCATTTGCGATATACCCGTTGTTATGCTTGATAACAGCGACGAGCCCGTCGTAGTCCCCGAGCCCCTCGGACGTCTGGGGTACCTCGTAAAGCGTATGCTTCACCCCAAATTTATCCGCAATTTTTTTGGCGGCCTCAGCGTCCGGAGCCTCCTTGGGCGCCGACAGATAGCTGAACGCCTCAAATTTATCGTAAAACCCGTTTGCCGCGGCAAACGTTGTGTTGCTGTCGATGCCGCCGGTCAAAGAAATCTGCGGATGCTCCCATTTTTTTGAAATCAGGTGCATATTGTTTTTCAGGATATCAGCAGCTTCTTTGATTGTTTTCCCGTATTCTTCCTCTGTTTTACAGACTGAAAGCTCTTTTCTTGGATAAAAGCGGAAATGCTTTACTTCCCCAGCCCCATAGGTATAGGAAATGTTGGGTACAATCCTCTTTACCCCTGCAAAAGGCGTCAAATCGCCCGGGAGATACGGGCCCATTACCCTGTTATACCACTTGTAGGAAACAAGCTCCTTTACAAAAGAATCCATCTCAAGCCCGCAGACGTCCGCAATCAGTTGGGGATGGGAGGAAATATAAAACGCATCCCCTATTCTGCCATAGCAGCCCGACTGCATCCCCGACGGGTCGATAAGAAAGCTGATTTGATTACCAGATATAAAGCCAAACAGGAACAGCCCTGTCAATTCATCGACGGCATCATAAAAATCAGCCTGCGATTTACCAAAAGCTTCTGCAATCCGCTCTAAAATCCTGGTTTCATCGATTTCCATGGTAAAGGGATTATACGCATGTCCGGCAAGAAAGAAAATATCGTCCCCACGGCGGGCAGTGAACAGGTTTTGCTTTTTATGTATTAAAAAATAATAGCCGCCGTGCCGCTGTGTTTTCCAATTTCCGTAAAACGGAAATTCCTCCAGTCGCTCCGGCAGCTTATCTGAAATGAAAAAACCTCTAATAAAAAGATTTTCCTGCAGGTCTTTTCTCTGCTCCAGCATATCCCTAATCATTTCTTACTCCCCCAAGCTTTTTAAATCGACTACCTTTTTCACAATTTGTTCCACCGACTTATGGTTGTTGGCGAAAAAGGTTTCATTGGCGCCTAAAAGATGGTTTTCATATTCCCGGATGTCCCGGATTCCCAAAAGGAACAGTTTATTTATCTCATTTAAATCCGTCATTTTATCGGTATTGCAAAAGCTTCTGGACAGGATTGCTATAGTAGAGCCCAGCCGGTAATGCTCCGCGATAACATGCTCAGACGGCAGAAGGCCCTGCCCTAAGCTCGCAATCCCTCCAAACCCATAGGGGATTCCCTTCTCACGGAATTTATGGCAAAGGCTGTCAACCATACCGTTTGTCAAAAGCTCGAACATAAATTTCAGGCGGTAGCCTAAATGCAGGTCGTTCAGGCCGATATAAACCTCGTCTATCCCGTCAAGCTCCAGGATTTCATCCGCCTGCTCGACCGCCTGCGGCGTTTCGAACAGCAGGCAAGTCCGCGCCCTGCCGTCTACATAGCTTAAAAACCGGCGGACCTCTTCCTTTGTCTTAAAAAAGGGAAGCATAACAATATCCGGGCCGCCCGCGGTCACTCTGTCGATTTCCTCTTTGGAACCGTCATGGATCGGGTTGGTCCGGACAAGCAGCTGCGCGTTATTCAGGCATGACTTTAAAGGCACGATATCACTGATACTGTGCCTGGAAATTACCGTATCCAAATGTCCCTGCCGCTCTTCTTTCCCTATCAGCTCTAAATCGAGAAAAATCCTATCTACACCGTTGCTGTCCGCAATCGCGGCAATTTCCGGACGATTGGTGATATACATCAGTTTAAGTGGCATTATTTCACCGCACTCTCCTTTACCGTATCATCATCCTGATGAAGCTGCACACAGCCGGCAGGCGCCGTCTGCGCCGTATTGACATTGTCCGCGTTGGTAAAAACCTTCGCGGCCGTTTTAAAAAATATCTTAACGTCAAACGCAAAGGAAAGATGCTCTACATATTCCACGTCATATTCAAGCCGCTTTTCCCATGGCAGCTCCTTGCGGCCGTTCACCTGCGCCCATCCTGTAACGCCCGGGCGGACGTCAAACCGTTTCTTCTGCCGCTGCGTATAGTCGCTGTACGGCCAAGGATGGTATGTAAGAACGGGACGCGGCCCGATTATGCTCATTTCACCCTTGAGGATATTGACAAACTGTGGAAGCTCGTCAATACTTGTCGCCCTGATAAACCGGCCGACCTTCGTAACCCTTGCGTCGTTCTTGCCCGAATAAACGCCGCTTCCTGTCTTTTCAGCACCGACACACATCGAACGGAATTTATAAATTTCAAAAACCTTACCATCCTTGCCGATTCTTTTCTGCTTAAAAATAACCGGCCCGCGGGATTCCGCTTTAATGGCAATCGCCGTCGCCAAAAGTACGGGCGATACGACTGTCAGGCCCAAAAATGACAGAAAGACCCCTAACATACGTTTTACCTTTAAATACATTCGTAACCTTCTCCATTTTACCATTATAAACCTGTAAAAAAATCCTTTACCCAATCAGGTTCTTATATTTCAGTCTTATTACATCATAATTTGATGAAAAATCAATAATCTTAAAACAAAAATGTGCATATATAAATGTAAATATACACAAAATTTCAAGAACGTTTGTTTTGTTGCTTTTCCTATAAAACGGTTTCCTTTCCCGATTTATTCCATCCATATTTATTAAATTTCTTCTTTATGATAAAATGATAGCGTCACGAAAATTTTAAATTTATTGAAAAGAGAGAATATTACATGTCATTTACGCAAAAAGATTATCTAAAATTACTTGAGGCCCTCAAAGAAATGTCAGACGAAGCTTATCGCAAATTCAATTTGAGCCTGATTCCAGGGGAAACGAGCGCATACGGGGTGCGTATTCCGCAGCTGAGAAAGCTGGCGAAAAAAATAGCGGCAGATGCACCCATGGAGTTTTTAGCGCTTGCTAGGGATGATACGCTGGAAGAAACCATGCTGCAGGCTATGGTAATCGGCGCGATGAAATGCGATATTGAAACGCGGCTGCGCTTTATCAGCGGGTTTATACCAAAAATCAGGAACTGGTCGGTTTGTGACATTTTCTGCGGCGATTTGAAGGCGGTTCGCAAGGATTTGCCTAAGGTAAGGGAATTTCTAAGCGGCGTACTCCAAAGCGGCAGGGAATTTGAACTGCGGTTTTGCGCCGTGATGCTGATGGATTATTTTATACAGCCGCCATATACGGAGGATACCATTCAAACGCTGTGCGGGATACGCCACGACGGATATTATGTTAAAATGGCTGTCGCCTGGGCGCTTTCCGTATGTTTTGTAAAGGCCAGGGAGTCGGCGCTTCCCGTCCTGCTGGACGGAAGGCTCGACGATTTTACGCATAACAAGACCATTCAGAAATGCTGCGAATCCTACCGTGTGAGCAATGAAGACAAAGCCTATCTGCGGAGCCTGAAACGCAAACCGTCCAGCCTTCTGAGATAAATGCCCAACAAAATGAGCCGGCATTGCCCTGAAAAGCAATACCGGCTCAAGCTTTTTAACATCCGCACAAAGACGAATTTATATCACTTAAGAATTACAAAGGACCTTGCAGGAATTGTCAGTGTCGTCCCGTCGAGCTTTGCCTGCGGATATATGGCGTTCCCCTGGCCGTCTTCTCCCGTGGGGTCGAGCGCTGTAAGCTGTGTACGTATGCCCGAATAATTAAAGTCATCCTTCGGGATTTCCACCGTGCGCTCCTCTTCGCCAAGGTTATGCACGACCATCAGCGTGGAACCGTCGTATTCGGTAATAAAGCCTGCAACGTTCCCAATCTCCGTTTCCACAATTTTTTTGATGGTGCCCCTCGCAATTTCGGGGTTCTGGAGCTTAATCCTTATAATATTCTGATAGTGGCTGAACAAAGAATTTGCATCCTTCTGCTGCTCCTGCGCGCTTTCCTTGGGATTCCATTCGGGGAGCTGCTCTTCCACAACGCCCGGCGGAAGCTCCGTTACGGTACCGCTTTTGTCCCCGTCGTACGACCACGGGATAGGGATACGGTAGGAAGCGTCGTTTTCGCCGGAAAGCAGCCCAAGCTCCTCTCCATAATAAATGAAAGAATTGCCCGGCATCATCATATAAAGCGACGCCGCCGTCTTCATTTTGACCAAATCGCCGCTGAATGCAGCCGCGCTGCGCTTCATGTCATGGTTGGAGAGAAACACCGCGTCGATTCCGTTTTCATTCCTGCCTTTTATAATTTCGTTCCATTTCTGGTCGGATTTCAGGATAGATTTTGCATTTTTCGAGTTAATTGCGGAATTGATTTTGCCGCCCGACGCGGAAAACGTAAAGTTAAAGAAGCTGTCTACCCCGCTCTCATAGCTCGTTGCAATCGCACTGTTGCCGTCCCAGTCCTCTCCGACCATATAGACGTCTTCCTTCATTTCCTTTGCCGTACTGTACATCCAGTTCATAAATTCTACGCGCTCCGTGTTTGGAGAATCAAAAAATTTGACCGCGTCAAGCCGGAATCCGGCAACTCCCTTATCAATCCAGAACTGCATAATTTTTTTGATTTCATCACGGGTCTGGTCGCTGCTGAGGTCTAAATCCGGCATTCCGCCGGAAAAATTGCATTCAAATGAATATTTGGTTCCCGTAATAAATTGATAGCCGTATTTGGTGTCGCGCTCTCCCGGGGCCGCGATGCTGTAAAGCTTTGCGTAGCCGTCCAGGTTACCCTGCGCAATCTCCGCCTTCGCCTTCTTGAACCACGGGTGCTCGCTCGACGTATGGTTAATGACCAAATCGATGATAACATCGATCCCCCTCTTGTCGCATTCCGCAATAAGCTTTTCAAAATCCTCCATTGTCCCATATTGCGGGTCGATATCGTAATAATCGGTCACGTCGTACTTATGGTAAGACGGGGAGGGCATAATCGGCATCAGCCAGATTCCGTCAATTCCCAAATCGTCGCCGGAATTCGGGTCGCCGTCGTTTAAATAATCGAGCTTTGATATAATACCGCCTATATCGCCGATTCCGTCCCCATTGGAATCGCAGAACGACGACACGAAAATCTCATAATAATTCCTGTACTTATCCTGCGACGCTGCCGCTTTCATCTCCTGCCCCGTGTCCGGGCTGCACCCGCTGAACACCGCGGCAGCAGCAATACAGCAAATAATCAGAATAGAAATAAATTTTTTTCCCACATTGATTCTCCTTTAAAAAAATGGCAGGGGTGAGGGACAAAAGTCCCGCCGCCTCTGCCATTATGTAATTGAGCTTAGCCTTTTACAGCACCGCCTGTAACGCCCTCGACGTAGTACTTCTGCATCTTGAGGAACAGGATTGTAATCGGAATCGCGATGACAACCGCACCCGCGCAGAAATTGAGGAAGTACGAGTTGATGTACTGCTTATCGACCATCGTCCAAAGTCCGAGCGCTATCGTATAGTTGTCGATGCTGTCGCCCATGATAATCCTGGCGAGAATAAAGTCCGCCCACGGGCCGGTGAACGAAGTAAGCACCGTATAAACGACGATTGGCTTCGACATTGGCAAAATAATCTTCCAGAAAATCTGGTTTTTGGTTGCGCCGTCGATTGTGGCCGCTTCGTCCAGCGCTCGTGGTATGGTGTCGAAGAAGCCCTTTGCAATAAAGTAACCGAGCGCCGCGCCCGCGGAATATACGATAATCAGCGCAACAAGGTTCTGGGTAAGTCCCATTGCCTTGAGCAGGTAATAAACCGCAATCATGGTCATAAATCCGGGGAACATACCGAGGATCATGCCGACATTCAAAAACTTTTTACGAGACTTGAAACGCAGGCGGCTGAAGGCGTAGCTGACCATCAAAACAGATATTGTTGAGATGATGCAGGAGCATATCGCTACGACAAACGTATTCAGGAACCAGCGCGGATAGTTGATGACCGATGTGTCCGTAAACAGCTTAATATAGTTGTCGAACGTCCATTCCTTAGGAATGATGTAAGGGATGTAAACGCTTGTCTCTCCACGGAAGGAGGTCATGACCAGCCATAAAAGGGGCATAACCCATATAACGGCGCATACGGAAAGGATAACGTAAATAAGCGCGTTTGAAACATGTCTTCTTAATTTATAGCTTTTTATCATGAGAACTCCTCCTCATTCCTTGAAGACTTCGACAGGTTGAAGGTGAGAAGCGAGACCGTCGCGCATATTACGAATACGAGGATACCTATCGTCGCCGCAAGGCTGTAGTCGTTCTTATCCATGGTCAGCTTATAGAGCCATGTGACAAGCAGGTCGGTGTCGCCCGCGTTGTAGTAGTGGCTGTTCATTGGGCCGCCGCCTGTCAAGAAGTAAATGACATTGAAGTTGTTGATATTGCCGACAAACTGCGTAATCAGGTACGGAGTCGTAACGAAAAGCATGTACGGCATGGTAATCTTGAAGAATGTCGTAACGGGGCCGGCGCCGTCAATTTTGGCGCTTTCATACAGCTCCTCCGGAATGTTCATCAAAATACCGCTTGTAATCAAAATCGTATAAGGAATACCGATCCACATGTTTACGACGACGACTGTAATCTTCGCAAGCCAAGGGTCGGTCAAAAAGCGTACCGGCTCGGATATCAGCCCCAGCTGCTGCAGCAGAACGTTCATGACGCCGCCCTCCGACAGGATTTGGCCCATCAGGAGCAGGGTAACGAACTGCGGGACCGCGACCGTCATAACAAACATTGTACGGAAGAAGGATTTGAATTTAATGCCCTTCTTATTGATCATCAATGCGAAAATCATACCGAATATGTAGTTTGTTACAGTTGCGAGCACCGCCCAAATCAGCGTCCAGACAACCAGATTCTGGAAGGTGAGCGCCTTTCTCGGTTCATCAAAGAACACGTCCGCGAAGTTTCCGAAGCCAATCCACTCAAAGAGCTTCGACGGCGGCTGGTGCGCGCTGTCATAGTTTGTGAAAGCAATCAGGATCATAAAGATTAGGGGAAGCACCGTAAAGATACATACCAGGATGGTCGGAAGGGAAAGCAGCGTTACATGGAAACGCTGGTCAAGCAGGTTCTTTACGTCTTCAATAAAAGTGAAAGGCTTTTTGCCCTTGCTCTTTAATTCCTGGAGCTTTAAAGATTGTTTAATGTTGGAAATATACAGCGCAAAGAATCCAACTGTAATAAAGATTGCCATAACGCTGTACAAAAGAATCAGCATGGAGTTATCGCCCGCGTGGACTGTCTCAATGCCGGTATTGTAGTCCATTTCCCTTACTACCGCCGTTGTACCGAGCGTGAAGAATTTGGACAGGTACTGCCACGCAAACGAGACCATATAGAATATATAGCCGACCTCAACAGCCAAATACAGCAGGCCCTTGATGATCTGTCCCTTGAACATGCAGCCGGTTCCCATTATCAAATAAGAAACCTTCGTACTCCAATCTCCCTTGACAAAACCAATTCCATAATTCTTGAATCCTCTGCCGATTGCGCAGAAGAACGCCGCGATCTTACGTCCCAGGAACTTAAAGAACCTGGCAACATTTTTCGGGAGATTCACGAAAAATGTCTTCAGGTTGTACCCTAGCTTTTGGAAAGGATTCAGCTGGACGTAATCGATGTATCTCATGGCTTCACTCCCCTTTGTATAAAATATAACAAGTGCAAGGCACTTGAAATGTTTTTATGTATAAAACGCTGTGCTTAATTCGTTTTTACAAGCAGCCCGGGTAGGGCTGCTTGTAAACAGAATACTGATTAATTGTTCCGGGAAGCGCTTAACCCATTTCGATGGTTTCAACCATGTTGTCAAATTCTTCCTTCATGGTCTTGTCGTCATGCTGCTTCTTGGAGTCTACGACATAAGCGCCGTAGGTTCCCGTCGGGGACCACCAGCCGCTGATGATGTCTTTCTGGGGGAGTGAATATTTCTGCTGCTCGTAGATTGCGCTGAGCGCCTCGTCCTTCGTTACGAGCTCGGAATCAACAAGGGTCTTAATGGACGGGCCCCAGCCGATTTCTTCGACTCTCTGCTTCTGGCATGTTTCGCCAGTGAGGTAGTAAGCAAGGGACTGAGCGGTCATCGGGAACTTCGACTTTGCGTTGACGCCGATGTTCTTGTAGCCGTAGATGCTGACCATCTGCGTATCTTTGCCGTCAACCTTAATGGTCGGAAGCTTTGCAACGCCCATATTGTCGCCGAGCGCCTTCTTAATATCTTTGATTGCCCAGGAACCGATAACGCCTGCGGCGTGGGTCTGGTTCTTGAAGCCGGATACGAGTGTGGAGTTAACGGATTCGTTCTTGAAGTACTTGCTTGTGCTCAGAACGTCTGCAAAGGCCTTAGCGACCGGGCCGATTTTCTCATAATCGTAGTTGAGCTTCTGGGTCTCGAGGTCGTCCTCAAGCTCCAGCGTGCCGCCGCCCGTAAAGGGGATAACGCAGCCATAGTAGCCGTCGCCCATCTCCATCGTGAAGTTCTTTTTCTGCTCCTCGCAGACCTGCATAATGCCTTCGAGCGTCTTGACGTCTTCCTCACTGAGGACTCTCTTATCATAGAACAGCGCGTAGCCGTTGTCGCCCGTTTCCGGGTAAGCGTACAGGTACGGCTGGTCGTCGTTCGCTGTCTGGAACGTCGCGGTATCGACCGCTTCTGTAATGTTCGTGTCTTTAATCGGCTGTACGAAGTTCAGCCTTACCTTCAGGAGGTATTCGTCCTTAAAGAGCGCAAGGCCCTGGTCGCTTGCAAAACCGAAAACGTCCGCCGCAGCGTCCGGGTCGGTCATAACCTGGGAAGAGGCGTTGCTCTCGCCCTGCGGAACGACTTCAATGTCAATTTTCCTGCCGAGCTTCTTGAAGTTGTCTGCAAAAGCCTGGCACTGCTTTGTGAGAAGCGCGACAGAGTCCTGCGGGCCCCAGACCTTTAGCTTGACGTTATCTTCATCGCCCATGGCGACCTGCGCGTCGGCCATCATCTCATCTACCGTAATATTCTTGATCTGCTGCTGTGAGGACGTACCGCTTGCATCTCCCGAGCCTGAAGCGGGGGTTGAAGAGCTGTTGTTGTCGCCGCAGCCGGCAAATACCGATGCAACCATCAGGGCGGCCAGCACGATTCCAACAATTCTTTTGGATTTGCTGAACATTTTGTTTCCTTCTTTCTTATGTAGTAAAAAATTTAACACAAGCACCCCTTGTGTTATGTGAGGACACGTTCCAGGTCCGTCTTGCGCGAAAAAACTGCAATCAACGCAGAAACACGCCCAAGTCACTGAGTAAATAATAGCATAGCAACCTATTTATTGCAACTGCCTTTATTTATTTTTATTAACATCGATATAATTCGCTTCTCGTTTTGTGCTAAATGTACACAAATTTTCCTGAAAATAAAAAAATAAATCCATTTTACGTCTTTTTACAGCAAAATAAACAAAAACAATTTGTACATTTTCCCTAATAAGCTTTTTTATTTTCTTTCATCGCATTTAAAAATCCCTTGTCACCGCTTGTTTTATAATTCTTTCAGGAGTATAATAATCTTGTTATTTCATTTTTCTTTCTTTTTTTATTGTAAAATACACAAAAAAGTTCGATTATCCTACGGGCAGTGGGCATAATTCGATTGACAGCCGCCATATGATGTTGTAAATTTAGCGTATATGAACAAATATATTCCGGCGCCGTGAAAAAAAGCACAGGTTGTACCATTTTTCCGCCGCGCTTTCAGAATTTTTTTGGAGGGACCACAATGAAGCTGAGCCGATTACTGGAGGAAATCCAGTCTGTCCGTATACAGGGAACCGGCGACCCGGACATTTCCGACGTAGTATACGATTCCAGGAAGGCCGTGCCGGGCTGCGCGTTCGTCTGCCTCAAGGGCTTTGAAACAGACGGGCACAAATACGCGGCGGAGGCGGCAAAAAAAGGCGCGGCGGCAATCGTTTTAAGTGACGAAATCCCCCTTCCGGAATCCGTTGCGGTTATCAAAACGGACGACACGCGCGTAGCTCTCGCGTACATGTCGGCCGCGTATTTCGGACATCCTGCAAAGGCGCTGAAAACCATTGCCCTGACTGGTACCAAGGGTAAAACGACGACGGCCTGCATGATTCGCTTCATATTGGAAAAGGGCGGAATCAAAACGGGTACCATCGGAACCCTTGGTATTGTGATTGGCGATGAAATCATTAAAACGAACAACACCACGCCGGAATCGTACGAAATCCAGCGTGCCATGCGCCTGATGGCGGACAGCGGCTGCAAATGCATGGTTATCGAGGCCTCCTCCCTGGGGCTTAAATGGCACCGCACAGACGGGCAGGTTTTCGACTACGGCGTGTTTACGAATTTTTCCCACGACCACATCGGCCCGGCTGAGCACGAAAGCGCGGAGGAGTACCTGGCCTGTAAGTCCCTCCTGTTCCGCCAGTGCAAAACAGGGATTGTAAACTGCGACGACCCCCAGTGGGAAAGCATATTAACAAATCACACCTGCTCGGTAGAAACCTACGGCTTTGACGAGCGCGCGCAGCTGCGCGCTTATGACGAGGGTCTGGTGTCGCGCCCCGGTTACCTGGGCGTGCATTTCAGCACAAGCGGCGTTTTAGAGCTGAATGCAAATGTCCCGATACCCGGCCGGTTCAGCGTTTACAACGCGCTTGCGGCAATCGCCGTATGCCGGCACTTCGATATACCCGAACAGGCGATTATCGCCGGGCTGGACGAAGCGACCGTCAAGGGCCGTGTCGAGCCTGTAAAGGTACCCGGCGGCTATACGCTGCTGATAGATTACGCCCACAACGCGGTCAGTATGGAAAACGTGCTTACGACCCTGCGCGAATACAAGCCCAACCGTTTGATTACACTGTTCGGCGCGGGCGGCAACCGCCCGAAAATCCGCCGCTACGAAATGGGTGAAATCTCCGGGAAGCTTTCCGACCTTTCCGTTTTGACTGCGGACAATTCGCGCTTTGAAAACGTGATGGATATCATCAAAGACATTGAAACGGGTATCCATAAAACAAACGGGAAATACATCGTCATTCCCGACCGCAGAGAAGCCATCCGTTACTGTATGAAAACGGCAAAGCCCGGAGACATCGTCGTGCTTGCCGGGAAAGGCCACGAGGATTACCAGGAAATCCGCGGGGTTAAACACCATCTGGACGAACGCGAGGTTATTGCTGATATTCTAAAGGAAACGCAGGGCGGCTGACCGTCGCAGCGCAGGTATCGGGTACGCTGCTTCCTGCCATCAAAATTCGCCGTTTTTTACAAAAACATATTGACACGTACTTTACAAAATGATATTATAATACCTGCGCCGCGAAACCATGCGGCGCTGATACAGGGGTATAGCTCAGTTGGTAGAGCAGTGGTCTCCAAAACCACGTGCCGAGGGTTCAAGTCCTTCTGCCCCTGCCAATGCTGGTATAGCTCAGTCGGCAGAGCGCATCCTTGGTAAGGATGAGGTCGGCAGTTCGAATCTGCCTATCAGCTCCACTAAAAAAGCCTTTTTTGTCAAAAAGACAAAAAAGGCTTTTTTTAGAATGATGCTGCCTTCGGCAATGATGTGTCCTGCGGGACATAAAGGCAAACATCACATCATGCCGCAGCGAAGTGAAGGCACATCATTTTTCAAAGCAATCCATCATTTCGCCGTAAGGCGATACATCATGAAAAAACTCAAACTTTTGCCTTATCATAAAAGCAAATTACGCGCAAAGCAGGAACGACTTTCTTTCTAAACTGGAGATTGCCCTGAAAGAGGCAAGCGAAACAGGCTATTGGCTGGAACTGCTTTATCGCACGAATTATATTGACGAAATACGATATAAAAAACTCAGTGACGATTGTATAACGATTCGCGTTGTGCTGATTGCTTCCTGCCGCACCGCAAAAGAAAATAAATCGTAATATTACGCCAAACAGGCAGGTGAACCTATTATTGTTTACCCGCCTGTTGCTATTACCGTATATCTTATGGCTTATTACCGGTTCCTGGTGAATGGAGCATTGTGTAAATAACCTTATCCAGTATTATAGTAAGGCACTTCTCTACCTTCATTTTATTCATCTTTGCAATATCTTCGTATATATGTGAAAGGTCATCAGACAATACAATTTCATACTTTTTCATTTTAGACTCCAAATCCTTAATCAAATTTTTTATGGGGATTATATCCCCTTAATAAACAGGATTATAACCCCCATAATAATAAATGTCAAGATTGGGGGATAAAAAAGTGATTGTATTTGATAAATTGTGGGAGACTATGAGTAAAAAAGGAATGTCTACATACATGCTTAGAGAGAAATGCAATATCGATAACAAAACGATTAGGCGGTTGAAAGCCAATGAAAATGTTGAAACGAAAACTTTAAATAAATTATGTAGCATTTTAAATTGCAGGCTAGAGGATATAGCAGAGTATAAAAAGGATAAAATTTAATTTTTTAATAAGTGAGAACGACCTTTATGAGTAATGCCTTGGATATTTCAAAAATATTAGTTATAACAACCTCTGTATTTGCCTATATACGGTTCGACCTTGAAAAAATAGATGTGAACCGTCTCTTAAAAGATTTAAAAAAATTCTATTCCCGCCGGATGAAAGACTGGAGCTATGACGAATTTATAGAAATATTTTTGGAAAATTGGCCAAAACATTATGAATCCTTTGAGGAATTCAAGAAAGGTCAAGATTGGAGCTTTTCTATCCGGAAAGATAATCGACCGACAGACAACGCGCAAAAAATATCGGAATTCCGGCCTGTTTTCCTAGAATTATTCAACCACGCTCTTCTTTTAAATTCAGAAAATAAATCAGAACAGCTCAGCGATTTTTTTGATACAATCCACTGCCTTTCAGAAGCAATGTTATGGAAAGGCCAGTGGGATTCGAAATCTTTCTGGAAGCTTAGGATTAAAACCTACTGTAAGCGCTGGGGCGTCAGGTTTCCCGGAATGCGTAAAGCCTTTATTCCACTTCCGTTTTTAAGTAAGTTTCGATAAAAGAAGCCCGCCGAAGAGGCAGTGAGCCATAAAGAAGTATGAAGAAAAAATGACTTACGCCAAGTGGATGGAAGTCATAGAAAAGACCTCCTCAATATTTTGAGTTAGGTTGGCAGACCTTAACTTTAATCTATCGGGGAGTTTCTTTTTTGTCCATAGCTGAAGCTTTTTTATCTCCACTGGCTCAGCCAGTGGTTGACCTCCGCAATGTAAAAGCCCTGCAAAGCCATAAGCTTTGCAGGGCTTTTTGTATTTATTTTTGCCGTGCTAAATAAAATCTATAATTTTTGCAATATATTTCTGAATTATCAACACGTCATTCAGCGTTATTTTTCCATTTTCGTCCGTATCGGCAGCTTTCAACTGCTCCTTTGTTAAATCTATCACTTTAGAAAGATGCTTCTGGACCATTAAAACGTCGGCTATAGATATTGTCCCTTCTCCGTCAATATCCCCGTGAGGGGTTTCAAAAAAGAAGCCGTTGTCTATCGCATATCTTTCAGCTTCTGAATCTTGATACCCATATATTGTCAGCACAGTCATGGAAGGGACGCTCAAATAACCAAATGCCCGGTCTCCGATTTCCTTAACTTGCCTGGGAATTTTCACCTTCCCGAGCTGATCGCAGAATAGAAAAGCTTCTGAGCCTACGGTTACAACATTTTTCGGTATCTCAAGGGTTTTCAGCGTGGTGCAGTACGCAAAGGCACGTACCGATATTGTTTCCAGGCTATCGGGAAGGCGTAAATTTTTTAATCCCGTACAGCTAAAAAAGGCCTCCTCCCCTATTATCTTTATTCCTTTTTCAAACACAACCTGCTGCAGCCCCGTACAGTATGAAAATGCACACTCCCCTATTTCCAACGTCTTTGACGGAATTTTGATTTTTTCCAGCATGGAGCAGAATTGAAAAGCATTCTCCTCAATACAAGTCAAATCCTCAGGCAAATTAACCGTCCGCAGTTTTATACAGGAAACAAACGCATTTCTTCCAATTGTTTTAATGCGCCCGGAAATCTCAATTTCCTCCAGGTTATAACAGCCATAGAAACAAAACGGCATTATCTGCTCAATATCCCCTAGAATTGAAACTTTTTTAAACCCGCTGTTTTGAAATGCGTTTGACATTTGTGAAACTCCCGCCGGAATAATGATTTCCCCTGCGCCAGTACAGCTCTCGAACGCCATGGCCTGGATAGATGTAACACTGTCAGGAATTGTTATTCCGGAAACTGTTTTCCCCTGAAAAACGCTCTGGCCGATGGTTTTAACGTTATCCGGTATTTCCACATTTCCGCCGGAGCCGCGGTACTGATAAAGAATGCCATCGCCCAAAATTACAAATTCTTCGCTCTCGTTTTGTAGCCAAGGAGTATTGGAAAAAGCGCTTATGTCGATAAACTGTACACTGTCCGGAACACGGACTGTCCTTAGCCCGCTGCCAGAAAATGCCTCGTAGCCGATGGTTAGCAGTCCTTCAGGCAGAGTAACCTCTGACAGGTATGTACATCCTTTAAACGCGGAATTTTCGATTTTTGTAACACCGGAGGGTATGTTGACCTCTAAAAGCGTAGTACAGCCGAGAAAAAGCTGGCTGTTCACCTCTTTCATGTTCTCCGGCAGCACAGCTTTTTTAAGGCCTGTACAGCCAGAAAATACCGACTTGCCAAGCGTTGCTATACTGCCGGGCAGTGTAACGGTACGTATCAGCTTACAATTTGAAAACGCCTCTTCTCCTATTTCAGTTACATTCTGGGGAATTGTCATAATTTTAAGCTTTTGACAGTTATTAAACGCCTGGGCGCCTATTTTTTTAAGACTTTCCGGAAGTATTACCTCTTCTAACGAAGCGGCCCCTTCAAATGCCCTGCGGCCTATTTCTTCTACTCCTTCCGGCATTTCGACCTTTTTCACCACGCTTCCGGCAAAAGCGCCCTCTGAAACCCTTTTTACATTTTCTGGAAGCGATATCTCCGTTTGATTCCCCTGGTAATACAGCAGCAGGCCGTCACCCAAAATAACAAAATCTCCGCTGTATCGGTACCATGGGGTATTCATGAAAGCGTACGTTCCAATTTCAACCACACTGTCCGGAACAGTCAGCTTTTTTAAACCGCTGCCGTTTAACACATATGAGCCGATTTTGGTCACTGACGGGGGGATTATTACGGTTTCAATATTTTTTTGTTCAAAAAAAGCAAAGTCTGAAATTTCAACTACTTTCCTGCCATTAATTTCAGAAGGAATAATCAATTCGCTTCGATTGTCTTTACATCCTGTTACCGCTACCGTGTTGCTGTTCAAAACCGCATATTCCAGCCAAGACCCGTCTTCCTCGGCGGAAACGGACACAATTGTCGGAACCACCAGCAGCAGGGACAGCAACATCACAGCGCTTTTAAATAATATTTTTCTTTTCATTCCAGCACCCCTTATTTCAAATTATTAATATTATACTGCTTAAAAAACAGCGGCTTTCCTTTTGTGAAGAAAAGCCACTGTATTTCTTGCCGCCGATGCCCTCTAAGCCCGCTGGAACCCGTCGATGATATGCGCAATATACTTTTGTATCTCCAATACGTCGCTTAACTCCAGCTTTCCGCTGAAATTGACGTCGCCGGCGGTAATCTGCTCCTCACTGAGGACAAGAATCCCGGCGAGATGCTTCTGTATCTCCAGCACGTCCTGAAGATTGATGTTCCCGTCCCCGGTTACGTCGCCAAGCTTCCTTTCAGGAGGTGTATCGCCGCTGACATACTGCTTATAATCCTCCCAGACGCCGTCGTGGCAGTACATCCAAGTATCCGGCTCTATATCGAGGCCTGCCTCGTTGTGCCCCGGATACTGCACCGAGCCGTCGTTTCCGTTAAACATGACCTTACAGCCGCCAAAGCCTTCGGGGAGCTCATAGGCAAACATGCCGCTGCCCAAATCCTGCATAGGCACGCCCGGCCATTTTGTGATATCGCCCTGCGCGCCGCCGCCATAGGCGTAAATTTTTACATCCTCCCAGCCCTGCGCGTTGTCAAAATAGGCGACCGTCTTTCCCTCCAGCACCGGATAGGAAAGCTTTTTATATGTATAGCGCTCTTCTATCGAGCCGAACTCGTTCTTCGCGCCGACTGTAACCGTGACCGAATCGCCCTCGTTCATGTTTTCGCCAAGCAAAACGACCGCGCTTTTTGTAAACGGCACCTTTTCCCCGCCGTCAAGCTGGTAATAAGCCTCATCCGCGGCGAGCACATTAATCGAAAGCGCAAGCGTCCCGCGGAACGAGCCGCTTTCCTTTGAAACCGCCATATAAGGAGGCAGCTCCGTTTTTTCGTTTGTCAGGACGACAACACGCCCACCGGCTACCGTACCGGTAAGCCTGCCGGCCTGTACGGTAAACTCATCGTTCGTCACCTTGTCGTAATAAACGCCGTCGGCAAGCTTTGTTTTCGTGTCTACCTCAAGCGGTTCGCTGTCCGCGCTCACAATGACGGCGCCGCGGTTGCCGCGTTCAATCATAACGGCCTTTGTATTGCCGTTTGGATTCGACAGCGTTTCATCAAGCCCGGCCATCGTATTGCGGAAGCTGTTGACCGCGGCCACCTCCGGGTCCTTGTACAGGTCACTGCCGGCCGCGCCGATGAGGTTGTCGCCCCACTGGTCGGAGGTGCTGCTGCCCTTCGGACGGCTGAAGAACAGCGGCGTGCCGCCGCTGCGCGCGGTAATAATAGCCCAGCCCAGCTTGACCTGCTGCTCGTTGAGCTCTCTCCACGAGCCGTCGCCGCAGTAATTGTCGTGCGATTCCACCCAGGTAACAAGCTTATCCTCCGAGGCGGAGTTGCTGTAGCTGCTGATGGAGTTTGCATTTAAATCGCCATTGCGGATTGCATTGCGGATTGTGCCGCCGTATTCGGAGGCGGTAACATGCATATATTTTTGGTAATTGCCGCAGTCCGCGCTGCCAAGGATTTCGCCGTACTGGAACCGCGACCCATTATCGAGCACAACAGGCCAGAAATCGCTTGCAAACGAAGGGTCGTCCTCCGGGATTTCTATATGCTTTGCCGCGTCGTAGCGGAAGCCATCCGCCCCGGCTGCCACACACTGCTTGAGATAATTTAAAATAAGCTGCTGGATATTCGGGTTCTGCGTGTTTAAATCAATAAGCCCCAGCAGGCTGTTCTGCGTAACGTCTTTACGGTCACCATAATTGGAAATTCCGCCGCCGTTATGGAACGCGCCGCCCTCCATGTTTTTGATATAGCTTTTAATTGAGCCGGTGGACGAAGTCATATGGTTTGCGACCACATCGACAATAATCTTAATCCCGTATTTGTGCGCTTCATCGCACAGCTCCTTGAATTCCTGCTCTGTGCCAAGCTGGTAATTGCCGATTTTATAGTCGGTCGGCTGGTAATGGTAGTACCATTTGCCATTGCCCATCAGCTGCATCCCGCCGTTGTCGCCGACAAGGCATTCGTTGATTGGGGAGGTTTGTACTGCGGAAAAGCCCGCTTTCGCTATATTTTCCAGGTTTTCCCTGATAGTTTGGAACGACCAGCACCATGCGTGCAGTATTGCGCCGTCCTCAACCTTTTCTGTTAGGCCATAGCCGTCTGGCGCCGCGCCTTTCTGTGCTTGGAGCGGCTGCGCACCAACAGCGCAGGAAAATGCCGTCAGCAAAAGCAGCGCAGATAAAACGGCGCTTATGAACCTGTTTCTGGATTTTTTCACCGGGATTCCTCCTTTGAATTTTAAAGAATTAGAATGTATATCGCGCGAGTGTTTTTCATATTACTCAATATCAGTATATCGGAAGGGAAAGTTCATTACAATCTATTCTTCAACGGTAACTTGTACAAACTTTCCCGTAAAAAAACAGGTAATACGACTAAAAACATATTTTTATGGCTGTTTTTTTGCATTTTTGTCCATATCCTGATATGATTGAAGCTGCGTTCATTTTTTAAAAGGGGTGTTCGTTATCGGCATTGTCGAACTGTTTTTTATCGCGCTCGGCCTTTCCATGGACGCATTCGCGGTGGCGCTTTGCAAAGGGCTCAATATGCGCGTATACAATAGGAAATACTCATTTTTGATTGCCGCCTTCTTTGGCGGCTTCCAGGCGCTGATGCCCCTGGTTGGCTGGCTTTTGGGCACGCAGTTTGCACGCTATATCAGGGACTTCGACCATTGGGTCGCATTCGCTCTTCTTGCCTTCATCGGCGGCAAAATGGTCTATGAATCCTTTAAAAAGGAAGACTGCTGCGGAAAAAAGAAAGAATCTTTTGACCTGAAAGAGCTATTGATGCTGTCGGTCGCTACAAGTATAGACGCGCTCGCGGCAGGCGTTACGTTTGCCTTCCTCAGTGTCAATATTTTCGGCGCTGTTTTACTCATTGGCGCCGTGACCTTTATTCTTTCCGCGTCGGGCGTCGCCATTGGCAACAGGTTCGGCATCCGCTATAAAAATAAAGCGGAGCTCGCAGGCGGCCTTGCGCTTATCTTTATGGGAATCAAAATACTGCTTGAGCACCTTGATGTGCTATGACTTAAAAAGGAAACGGCGCTCCGAATTTTCGGAGCGCCGTTTCCTTTTGATATAAGGACGGTTCAGGGTAATACGTATTTCTTTTTGTACGCCTCATATTCCCCTTCATATTCCTGTGAATGGCTTTCCTTTAAATCATGCAGGTATTCATGCGTTTCCAGGCTGTCCATGCTTATCTGAATCAAGCAGACGGCAATATTGGAGCAGTGGTCTGACACCCTTTCGTAATTGGTCAGAAGGTCGGAAAGCACAAAGCCAAGCTCTATGGTGCATGAGCCGTTTTGCAGGCGTTTTACATGCCTGCGCTTTAATTTATCGCGCAGCCCGTCTATCACCTGCTCCAGCGGCTCCACCTGCTTTGCAAGCGCTATATCCTTTTGGTCGAACGCATCCATCGTAATATTCAGGATTTCGGTAAGCGCGCCCGTCAGGACACGAAGCTCCCGCTTTGCTTCATCGGAAAACGATATTTTCTTTTCATGCATTTCCTTTGCCGCGTCCACCAGGTTGACCGCATGGTCGGCGATACGTTCAAAATCGCCGATGCAGTGCAGCAGGCGCGCTACCTCGTTGCTGTCCCGCCTGCCTAAGCTTTTGCGGCTGATTTTTACAAGATACGTGCCGAGCACATCCTCGTAGGCGTCTATTTTTTCCTCGCCTTGCAGGATTTGTTCCGCGAGCTTCTCATCATACTTATCTACAAGCGTAACCGCGCTTAAGAACATCTCCCTGGAAAGGTGCGCCATCTTAATCGCCATATTATCGCTCTGCTCTACCGCGAGAGCCGGCGTACCGAGAAAACGTTCGTCGAGGAACGGCGTGTCGTCCTGTGTGTCCTTGTCGCGCACCGTAAGGCAGGCAAGCTTTCCAAGGAACTTGGAGAACGGAAGCAGCAGTGCCGTTGCCAGTAGATTGAATGCCGTATGGATAATCGCAATATCGGCCGGCGTCACCACGTCTTTGACAAATTCAAAATGCAGCAGCGCGTTTAGCCCATAAAATGCCGCAAGAATTATAACCGTACCGATGATATTGAAATAAAGGTGTACAAACGCGGCACGTTTTGCGTTCTTCTTTGCGCCAATGCAGGAAATCATTGCGGTCACGCAGGTACCGATATTCTGCCCCATAATAATTGGGATAGCGGTCGCATAGGAAATGCTGCCCGTCGCGGACAAAGCCTGCAAAATACCGACCGAAGCGGATGAGCTCTGAATAACGGCTGTAAGGAGCGCGCCTGCCAGAACACCCAATATCGGGTTGGAGAACATGGTGAGGATATTGGTGAATTCCGGAACGTCGGCCAAGGGCTTGACTGCCCCGCTCATCATGTCCATACCGAACATCAGCACGGCAAACCCAATCAAAATTGTTCCGACATCCTTCTTTTTTCCGTGTTTTGCAAACATTAAAAGCGCAATTCCGATGAAAGCGAGTATTGGTGCAAAACCGGACGGCTTTAGAAGGTTCAGTACAAAGCTGTCGCCCTCGATTCCCGTCAGGCTCAGGAGCCACGCGGTAATCGTCGTGCCGACGTTCGCTCCCATAATGATACCGATTGCCTGGGCAAGCCGCATAATACCCGAGTTTACAAAGCCGACAACCATTACGGTGGTGGCGGACGAGCTTTGGATAACGGCCGTCACACCAGCGCCGAGCAAAAAGCCCTTAAACGTATTGTCGGTCATTTTTTCGAGCGTCCGCTCGAGCCTGCCGCCCGAGAGCCTTTCCAGGCCGCCGCCCATTGTGTTCATTCCGAACAAAAACAGGGCCAGCCCGCCCAGCAGTGTAAGCACTGAAAAAATATCCATGTAGACTTCCTTTCCTTCCACACTGCGCAATTCTACGCGCCGCATTCTGCGTACAAGACAAAGAAAAGCAAAAAACACCGCAATTCTCTATTTTAAGTGTATCATAGATGACGCAGGTAAAATTCCGGTCTTCCTTTTGTAAAATCTGTGTAAAGAAAACGCTCTTTTTTATTCTTCTCAAGAATTCCCTGTAAATTCTCCGTAAAATAATTTGAAAAGCCCGCTCTTTTTTTGTTAATATGAAAGCGGGAACGAGAAAAATGTAAAATTTTATTATTTTTGCCACTTTTTTGCCGAATGAATGGTTTTCTCTAAGAAGGGGGTAGGTAAGCGGTGGAATTGTTTTGTGCTGGCAATTCTATGGATGATATCATAGAAAAATATTCCGACATGGTATTACGGCTTGCCCTGAACCAGACCCGGAACAAGGCAAACGCAGACGATATTTATCAGGAAGTTTTTCTGCGGCTGATTAAAAATGCAGATAAGATAAAAAACGAAGACCATCTCAAAGCATGGCTGATACGTGTCACAATCAATTGTTCGCGCACCATGCTCAGCAGTTATTGGAATAAACATATTGTATCATTAAGAGAGGCGGCCTCGCTCGAAGCATATCCTTTTGAGGAGGATTTTGTATACAACGCGGTGTTGAAGCTTCCAAAAAAATACAGGACAGCGGTACACCTGTACTATTTTGAGGGCTATTCCGTCAGGGAAACCGCCCAAATCATGCGGCAAAGCGAGTCTGCGACGAAAACGCAGCTCAAAAGGGCGAGGGACCGCCTCAGGCCTCTCTTGGAAAAGGAGGGATTGCATGTTTGAGAAACATTACCGGAAGGCAAACAACGCAATCAGCGCCTCAAGAGAACAAAAGGAAAATTTGATAAAAATAATCCATTTCGGTGAAAAAAGAACCGTTTGGGGCCTTCCCCGCAGAGCCGTATATACTACGGCAGCCTGCCTGGTTATTGTATTAATCGCAGCCTTTCTTATTCCTCAAATTCCAAAGCAGCCGCTTCCGACAGGCCCTCAAAAGCCAATTGGAGGCACATCGCAGCAGGAGACAGAGCCCGAAAGCTATCCGGATTTCCCAATCGGCGCAACCGACCCTACAGAGCCGTCCCAGGGCGGGCAGGCGCCTGTACCCAAACCCGACCCCGGCAGAGTGGAAACCTCCTCTGAAGGAACGTATGCGCCCTCCAATGCAGGCGGGGCCTTTGAACAGCCGACGAACTCAGGCGTTGAACCGCCAACCCCAAACCCCGAGCCGCAGCCTACCGGGCCGCAGCCTTCCACCGACCCGCCGCAGCCACCCCCAACAAATCCCAGACCGGACCCCGAACCAACCGATCCATGGGACCCCCCGACCCTGCCTACGTCTCCCGGAACGGATTGTCCAACCGATTCCCCGCCGCCTACAGACCCGACAGAACCAAGCATGCCTACCGATCCGACCGTTCCGACTGAACCGGATACCGAGGCGGCAGCCTGCCCAACCGAGCTGCCCGTATAAAAAACGGCAGGACGCGTTAAACGTGCAGGCCAAACAAAAAATAGTAAAGCCGTTTTATCTTCCTGCATGCATCCAGGGAAGGGGCGCGTGCAATAGGTACACGCCCCCTTTTTCATAAATTTTGTTATCCTCGGATATTTTGGAATCATCACGGTGCATCATATTTACACACCATTGGGAATTTTATTGACAACTGGGCCGCCTTTTGCTATAATGTTTTGGCATTCTTTATATAGCGGGGGCCATTAGCTCAGTTGGTTAGAGCAACCGGCTCATAACCGGTCGGTCCGGGGTTCGAGTCCCTGATGGCCCACCATTGGAAACCCAGACGAACACCCAAGACGAACACCCAAGACGAACCCCGCGTACACAACCTGCATGTATCTTCTTTCTTCCGGGCACATTCGTTTTGGTTATAAAGTTTGTCAAATAACAAGGACGCAAAAATCCCCCGTAACGGTTTCTACACCGCTGCGGGGGATTTTTTGATATTTGACTTTGTTGTTTACGCATGATACAATATTTATAGCTTAGTGACCGTGTTGTAGTAACCTGCGGGTCTACAACCATATTGACCCCCCGCACCTCTCCATATTGAAAGATATGCGATGTGTCCCAGTGGGGGACATTTTTTATACGGAGAAAAAACATGAACATAAAACCTCCAATAACATTTAAAGAACAATTATCTAATGATTGAATCACACAGGATTTCCCCAAAAAATGGTATGAAGTGCTAATTGAACCCAGGCCTAAAATCCCAAAAAGAAAGCCCCATAATTAATACGGGGCTCATTTTTATATCGGCCTATTTACCTTATAACCATTCATTTATTTTATTCATGAAAAAGTAATAAAAAACGGGCGGGGATATTCTCCCTGCCCGAAATTCAAATGAAAGCTTTAATTTATTTAATTAATAGCCCAATTTTTGTTTGTTGCGATGGCTTTCTGTTCTGCTGTAAGCTTATTTAGATTTATATTACCTAAAACAAGCCTTTTTGACGTCTGGCCGTTAAGATCTGCAAGTGCGTCGATTATTCCTACCAGCGACTCCGTGCTCAGTTGGCTGTTTGTAGTCAAAATCAATTCACAGTTAAAGCCTTGTTCAAGCACGAGCGTTTCTAAAAGAGGGCAGTCTAAAAACGGAGCACTTGCAATCCAACCAATTGTATTTGGCAGGTAAGCTTCTTTTAAAATGGGGCACTCTGCAAAAATGTAATCGCCTAACGACTGTACGCCATGATCCAAATGAGCGGTTGTTAGGTTTGGATTGTATGCAAATGAATATGATCCAATATTGGTAATGTTTCCAGGTACCAAAACTGTTTCTAGACCAGTACGAGCAAAACAAAATTCTGGAATTGATTTCAGTTTCGTAGAAAATGTAACGGACTTCAGGCTGCTGCACTTATGAAATGCCTGCTTTCCAAGTGAGTAAAAATCCATCGGAAAGGTAATATTACCAGTAATGGCAGCACAGCCCTGAAAAGCATTTGCCCCAATGGTTTTAAGCCCCACCGGCAAGTCGAGGCTGGTAATTGTTTTGCAGCCATTAAAAGCATTTTCTCCTATTGAAGTAATGTTTTTTCCGAATTCTACGGTATTCAGACCTGTACAGTTCTGAAAAGCATTATCAGCAATGGCCGTCATTGTGTCTGAAAATTTTACGCTCTTCAAATACGGCTGTGCTTCATAAATCCCTGCGTCAACTTTTCTCTGATCTTCCGGAAACTCCAGATGTGATGGATAACAGCTGCCATTTTCGAGAAAAACAAGTTCCGGAATTATACCAACATCGGGAGACATACCGATAAAATCCTTTACAATGGAAAGCTCATCGGAAAGCTCTGTGATTTTTCCATTCAGGTCGGCAACCTCATCGGTTTCAATGGACAATGCGCCTCCAAGGTCTAAAGTGATACTGCCTCTGGTTTCTTTTTCTGTGCTCATTTTTAAAACTCCTTACTGTTATTGTGATTGATAATCACGGCCGTGTTAATGGAAAGGGTTTTAAGTATCCTTTCAATAAACCTTTATAAAACCAACGAATTCAACCTCAAACGGTCAACTTTTGACCCTACAAACAAAAATTCCCCCGGTTTTTAGGCCGGGGGAGTTTCTTTGTCTTATAAGCTTATCTTTCATTTCGGTTCATTATACCGCATTGCCTGCTCGCTGTCGCTAAAACCTTTCGTCGTCGGGTCAGTCAAAACACCGATAAACGCAAGGATTTGAAGCAGCATAACCACGATGTCCAAAATCTGTTTCTGGTCGAACTGCGGGACGACTCCCGCCATGTTGAGTAGTGTGTAAATAAAGGTAAGCACGAGTGAAATCAATCCCACCCAAAATGGTCCGCTTTTAAGCCTTACCTTCCAATTAATGTTCATGTTCTATCTTCCTTTCTAAATCTTCTATCCTGTGATTGGCGACTCGGATTTCCTTTTCCGCTACAGCCATGCGCTCCACCACAGAATTATGCTTTTCCACCTTTTTTTCTAACTGCTGAATACGGTAGTTCGTTAGGTGGCTGGACGCAATCACACCCAGCCCCGAACCTATCGCCGTGCCAACGATTGACAACAACGCGATAACAATTTCGGTTGACACTGCTGCGCCTCCCTTACTAAGCGCCAAGGGCGGTTTTTGCTGCGGTAATCTGCTTCGTTATTACCTCACGCATCTTGCGGATGGTCTTTTCGCCGACGATTCCATCTACTGTGAGTTTTGCTTTCTTCTGGAATTCCTTGACCGCTTTTACGGAACCGGAGCCGTAACCGCTCTTGTCATCTACCGATGCCGTTATGTAACCCAGCTGCTTTAAGGTTTTTAATTCGGATTTGACGAGCAACGCGAAATTGTTGATATCCCCATTTTTGACTTCCATGTAATTGTCCCTGCTTTCTTCCTTGTAGTTTGGCGCGGCATATCCGCGTATGCCGCTGTAGGTAAGGCTGTAGCTGCGTGCGGCTACCATATCGTTGTAATTGCCCTCGATTGTGTACACGGTATTTCCTGATACACGTTCCACAATCCCAACGTGCCCCCAGGTAAAATGGATTAAATCGCCCGGCATTGGCTTGTATGTTTTATCCTTCCACATACCTCTCGCCCGCCACTGCGTTTCACCTGTCGGGCCTGCGCTTGCGGTGAATACGGTCTGTGCGGATGTTAACCCCGCGTGATACATACACCACGCGCAGAACATCGCACACCAGTCGGCAGCTTCAAAGCCCTGGTTCTTGCAGTTCATATATGCGGCGTACCATTCCCCGAACTTCGTCCAGCCGTTTGCCAATTCCCGGTATCCAAGTTCCTTCTTCGCGGCCTGCACCGCTTTTTCCCTTTGTGTTGCCATAGCAAAACCATCCTTTCAATTTGTGCCGCTGTACGCGGCTGTTTTTATTGCTTATCTTTATTGATCTGCGCCATAATCGCGCGGTAATAGGTATCGCCAATCTGTTGGTACTCGCCGGTGCCGCCGTGTACATGGTCTGTTAAGACTTTCATTGCCATATCGTTACGCAGGTTTACCGGCTGTTCGACAAACCCGTTGTTGTACTCGCAGTCACGTTCCTGCAACAAATGGATTGTACTCCAGTTTTCCTTTGTTCCAGTAACTGCCTGTAACGCTTTGCTGAGTTCCCAGGCCGATGTTTTCAGGCAAAAACCCCAAAGGTTCATTCTCGTCTTGGGGTAGGAGGATAAGCTGACAAACATAATCCGGCATTCCGGGTAGCTCTCCTGTACTTTTTCCGCAAGCGCCCGCAAACGGGAGGCAACACCGGAATAATCAGTAAACGTATCGTTCCAGTTTAAATGAATGATGCAGTAGTCGATACCGGAATAGCCATGCTTTTCGCAGTAAGCTTTGAAATCAATCGTCCCATTTACAGCAAAGGGGCTTTTTGAAACATCGAGATAGTCGGAAACCTTCCAACCCGCACGCCCTTCATGGCACGCGTTTGGGTTGCTTGCCATCTTCTGCGTCCCAATCAGGTTCAGATTTGTGACCCCGTTTTCCTGCAATTTGGTGCAGAGCGTGTTCACGGTGCTTTTATCGTCGCCGTATTGTGTCAGGCTATCGCCAATGATCAACAGGTTTTTTGAGACAGCCGGATTCCTCACTGGATATACCCGCACAGTCGTGCTTGCTGCGGAAATCTCCCGGTCAAAATCATCGTATACTGTCACCTTCAGGGTGTGCGGCCCGATATGGCTGTCCAGAGGCGTCCATTTGAGCTTCCTGTCGTATACTTCCCCCAGCCAAGCGTTGTTGTCCCATTGTACCTTCAGGCGGTAATCGGTAATGTTCTTCGCGCCGAATATGCTGTCCCAGAACAGTTCCAACGGGTCACCCACTACGGCGGGAATTTCCGGCGGCAGGTAGTTCGCCATCCGCTCCGGCTTTTTACCCGCTTCAATCTGGGCGTTTACAAAAGATGTGATATCACTTTGATAAGGATACTCCACGCCCAGCGCGCATTGGACGGTAATGTAATATTCCGCACCCGCGTTGGCCTTCGTCCATCTCCACGCGCCGCTTGGCGGGAGATAGAGCGCATCTTTATATATACCGGTCAAAACGCCGGCGACGTTTGCCGTGTTTGCTATGTTGGAAAGCTGGAATTTTGTCGCGGAGGAATAGGTTGGGGAGGTGGTTTTCTGAATCCCATAAATACAGATTAAATATTCTGTTCCTGCCTCGCATTGGGAATAATCCAGATTGAGTTCTACACATACGTTTGTATGAAGCCCTGCCGATAAAGCAACTTTGGTTTTGCGGTTTGCAAGCCGCTCTGTTTCGTGGACTTGTTTTCCCAAGAGATCGGACGGTTTGCAGAGCATGAAGGTAAGCTGTCCGTCCTCCACCATCTTAACAGAGGGGAGATAGAGATATTTAAAATTACGCCCATCGTAAAGGAACGGGATGCTATAGCCAATGGATGTGATGCCCAAACCGCTGTTGAACTCTGTTTTGATCGTTTTTTCAAGCTTTTCCAGGTTGAATCCAATGATACCGCTGTTTGAAAAATCGTCGGCTATCGACTTGACGTTTCCCTGTCCGATTTTCGCGTCGGTTACTGCTCCGTCCGCTATCTTAGAACTGGTGACAGCACTTTTTTTAATAGCAATTTCATCCACTGAATTTTTTAAACTTTGCGGCTGAACTATTACATTTTCGTTTAGGATTTTAATTGCTCCGGCGTTTTTTACATTTGCAAAGTTGTTTTCTGCGTACTGTTTTCCAATAAATTTATCCAGCCGTTCAGATAAAGTGTTTTCATCTCCACGAGCCAAAATAATTTCTGTATCTGTTGTTACCTGCCCTATTGCTTGATTTACCGACGCATATAGTTTTTCTGTTTTTATGACCGCTTCGGCTAAAGCGGTGAGTTCATCCTTACTTTCTAACGCGCCATCAATTTCAGCTTTGCCGATGTTCAATGTTACACCAACCGCTCGCAAATCTCCATTTGCAGATGTAATTTGTAAAATACAGTTTGCCTTTCCATATGCTGCAAACACCTGCTGTTTTGGGACGAATGAAATAACTCCGCCTTTAGCATCTGCCACTTTACCTTCCATATAGACAATATGCCCGTCTGCCTTTGCAACATAAAGGCGGACGCTGCATCCTGTCACATCCAACATCTTGTCAGTAATCGGTGCATTGGTGGTTTTAAGAGTGTCCCCTGATTTTTCAATAAGGATAAACTCGTATTCACGTTCGTTCCCTTCTCCTTGTACAGCGTTTAAAGTAATTGAATTCGGTTCGAATACCTTAATCTTGTGAGTTTCCTTGTACAGCGCCATCTGTATCACCTTCTTTTGTCAACGCATCGATTTTATCAAGCATCGTATAAACACATGCCATCGTCCCGATATTTGTACCAGTCGCTTGAATCTGTAAACTAGCTAGCCTTGCGTAAATATCGTGCGTTAAATTTTCGATTTCTTTTAACTGGGCCATCCTGCCACCTTCCTTCCTGCCACGTAAAATTCAATCGTGTTATATCCAATACGGATAAAATTGGTTCGTTCCTGCGAACTACCGCTATATGGATAACGCACACCAATTTCTAAACGTGTTCCCGTAGTCCCTCCATCTTGATACATGTGGATGTAACAATTATTAGTCGCATTTGCGGCAGAGTTGAAGTATTTTGCTAAATACAGATTTGTGTCGTCGATACGCATTACTCGTTCCGTTGTTACATCGGTATATCCTGTTAATCGGGTAAGTGATATTTCGCCTTTTCCGCTGGAATCATTTGTCATTTTAAACTCGTTGCAAAGGGTACTGTTCAGGGCGTTTGAGCGAATAGAAACACCGTTCACCCCCAACAAGCCCATATATTTTTCTTCAAGGTTAAAAATGCCACCCTGCAAGGAATTGTTCTCTTTACTGTATGCGTACATTCCACTGTAGTATGGCGCTCCGCTGTATACCACTTTGTCAAGTTTGAAATAGTATCCGCTGTTAGAACCGCTCATTTTGGTGCAGGACAATTCGTCATTGTCAAGGTCGAAATACGCATTTGTGTTCTCTGCTCCGCGTATAACGCCTGTTTTTATCCAGTCTGCTACGACACCATGAGCCGCGAGAACATTTAAAACAGCATTTCCGTTTTTATCAAAACCTGCGCCCCACGTTTTGCCACCGTCCGAAGAAACAGCAAACCCATCAATTCCTTTTTTCCATATGTATTTGCTTTCTTCTATTGTTGGCTTGTCGTGCTGATAGACAATTTTGGTTCCGTCGTCCTGCGGTACAGATGTTTCATAAAAACCCATGCTATTAGCCATCAAGCCGTTGAAATTTTGCGCATACACGTCGTAGGCAGAAATTTTCTTTTCTGCTTCCTGCTTCGCTATTGCTTTGATTTTTGCGGTCTGGTTCCCACCGCTGCGGTTTTTTTCTTCCGCTGTCTCAGCGTCACATCGAAGGTTTGTTTTACTGTCCAGCTTATAAGTCAGTCCCGTTACCGGCGTGCGGTATGCGTTCCCGTGCTTATCATATACAGTAACAATATCTCCAGCCTCAATTGCCGGGTTTGATATTTCCGCGCTTTCAAAAGGAGTAATGCGAAAGCCGAGCAACCTATCCGCCCAAACAGAATCCCACATAGGATTGTTAGTAGAATGGCTGTTAATTTGTGCGAGCGGATTTCCTTCAATATGGAGGACATAACCTTCCTCACCTGTCATGAAATTCAATTCTTCATCTGCGGCGTTTACAACCGAAACGCCAGTTACCGCAACGCCGCCAGAAATCGTTCTAGATTCGTTTATTTCCGTTTCTGTACTTTCATACCATTTGATATGCAAACGTCCGTCTGCGTCGCATTTTGCAAATGAGCAAGCCAATTGCGACACCCAAGAAACGACATCACGAAAAGTCGCGGAATCGTCGATGTGCTGCCTATTTGATACCTTCCAACTTGCATTTGGGAAATCAAGAGAATCAACTACTACCCCACAGCGAGTACACGCATCGTCCAAAATAGCCGCAAGCGTAGCCGGATATTTCAAATTACTTTCGTTGTAGGGGCGGTCTAACTTTGCCAGATTATCAAACGCTGTTACCGTCACGTAATTATCATTATTGACGATTTCTTCCGTTGTATAGATTCCCTTTTTCACCCATTCAATAGTTAGGTTTCCCTCGTAGTCTTGAGCAGTAATAAGCCCGATTCTAACATCAAATTCAGCTTCGGCAAAATCAATTTCATTAAAGCGACCGTTAAAATTTTCAACTTCAAATTTTAATTTATTGATAATTGCGCCGCCAATGCCAAAAGAGCCTTGTTCTGTTGTCTCGTCCGTAATTGTAAGGCTTCCCATCATAATATTGTCATTGGATATTATCAAATTGTTGTTCAACTCGTTGAATGAATATAGACCTGTTTTCCGTTGCTCGTCGCTCAGTTCAATATTGGTATAAATTTTTGCTACGAATTGTCGGCCTGAAGAGGTTATAAGCTCTTTGTATTGGTTTGAAACATTTTGCATAGCTCTCCCCTTACTCTTCTATAAAGTCACAAGTTACATCTGTAACAATAAATTTTTGGTGAACTTCATCCCATAAGTTGTAATTTGCGCTTATGTCGCCTGTGTAGAATCGTTTTGTTATATTGCAGCCTTCCATAATGTCAGGAAATGTAACTGAAACAATAATTCCATCCTCTTTGAAAAACTGCGTTAAATTGTGCGCTTCATTCCATGTCATTGCACTCCACGCACACGAAAGAGTTCTTTTTCGTGCTACTACATCCTTTTGCATGATTCCGGTGCGCGTGGAACGCCCGCTTTCTTCGCTTGACAAATCAGCCAGTTTCCAAGTACATGAGGCCGGAGAATGGATTTCTACATTGTTTACTTTCATAAAAGCCATTACATATTCACCCTGTTATACCTTGGCTTAACAGTGATAAGGAACTAATTTACTTATCAACTGTTAGCTGACGGTTTCCGGGGTGCATACGGACAAATCCCGTCTGATTTCTAACAGGAAGTCAGACGGGATTTTCGCTTTATATTACGAATTATGGAGGACATACCATGAAAACCTTAATATCTTGTGCCTACAATATGGATAATTGCTGTGTGGAAGTGAAATTCAGCGACGGCAGTATGATTGCGATTGACACTATCGTCGTTGAGAACGAGATTGCTGACAATATGTATCAGCGGTCAGAGCTGGATTATTTGATCTACAACGCTCCTTTGGAGTATGCAGACCTTATCTTGAACGGCGATCCCGAAACCTATTTGAAAACTGTAACAGAATACAAGCCTTGGGATAGCTGACAACACGCTGCCCGCAGGAGAAAATCCTGCGGGCGTTTTTCTGTTTATATTATTTCCCTCCGTTGGATCTCAATTTAGGAAAGAAGATGACAATCTTGAAGCTCTTTCCCCACTGGGAAGCTGCTTCCAGATGAAGATTTAGATCGTCGGCCATCTTCTTAACCAGGTAAAGTCCCATACCGGTAGCCTTCTTTCTGCTGTCAGTAGAATCCCCGGTAAAGCCCTTTTGAAAAATGTACGGCAGATTATATTTTTTTACGCCAATGCCGTTATCTTCAACAGAAAGGATATCTGCAGTCTCCGAATGTATCACGGAAATTGTAAGCATGGGACTATCGCTGCTATATTTGATGGCATTGCTAACGATTTGTCCCAACATAAACTGAAGTCCTCTACGGTCTGTATAGACTGTTTCAGATTGCAGTTTGTTGAGAATGACAAAATGCTTCTCTTCAAGAAGTGGGGCATAGTCCTCCAGAACTTCACCCAAGCAGTCATTCAAATTGACATCCTCAAATCGGTAATCCTTTGTACTGCTCTTCAACCGGGCATAGTACAGCATCTGCGTGACATCCTCCTGAAGCTGACTGCGGACATAATCCAGCTTTGCTTGCAGGGAAGGAGAGATTTCATCGTTCCGGTTATCCAAGAGCATGGTCAGCAACGATAGGGGCGTTTTCGCTTCATGTGCCCAGCCCTCCACGTATTCTTCATAGTCCCGTAGGGCATCCGCCATATTGTTACTCTCGTTTTTGTATTCCCGTAAAACCGAAGCCAAAAATCGGACAGATTCTCCTTCTTTCTGACTAATGGCACTGAGCAGCCGTTCTTCATTGCAGATGGTAGGATCACTGAGGAAATCTCGGAACAGTTCCATGTGGGTGTTCTCCCTCTTGTTTAGTACAAACAGAATCGCTGAAAACAAAAGGATGCTCGTCAGAACTACTAACCCGATCAAGGTTTGAAATACCTGAATGTCAGAAATCCAAAGAATGACAGCGCAAAAGCAATCCACGCCCAGCAGCAACAGAAGCCAGGGGTAGTACCGTTCTATCATGTGCCAAAGCTGCTTCATAGAGACACCTCCGCTTCCAAACGGTAGCCCATTCCTCGAACTGCAACGATTCGCTGCTTCATTTCAAGGGCGGACATCGTTTTTTTCAGCCGGGTTAGGTTAACCTGCAAGGCATTTTCATCTATGTATTCCGTGGTTCCCCATAGTGCCATGCAAAGCTGCTCCGTCGTGACCAGAGCATCGCCGCCGGACAAAAGAGCGACCAACAGTTTTCCCTGATTTTTTGGAAGCACCACAGAGGTATTATGAATATAAAGCGTGTAGGTCTGCTGGTCTAACAGGAAATCTGGTCCCTCTATGAGATTGGTACGGCCTTCATACCTTTTGAGAATATTGGATACCCTGGCAAGAAGTCGATCTTTTCTGCACGGCTTCGTCAAATATTCATCGGCACCCAACTGGAACGCTTGCAGTTCATCCTTTACCTGATCTCTGGAAGTCAGCACCAGGACGGGGATAGCAGTTTTATTCTTTAGCTCCTGGCAGATTTGAAAGCCACTGATCTCCGGCAAGTTCAGGTCTAAGATCACAAGGTCAGGGCGGAGGGCTGCCAAGAGCCGAGCGGCATCTTCAAACTCGGTAATTGCCTCCACAAGATAGCCGTCCTTTTGGAGCATATCGCAGAGTTCTTCCCGCATATAGACTTCATCTTCCACAACAGCAATTCTTTTCATGACAGCACCTCCTTCCAAATTATTCTTCTCTCTGCGGCTGCATCAGTGTCAGCAAATACCGATCACTGGAGCGCTTGACCACTCTCATATAAATATATTCTATCACGCAAAGTAGTAAAATCATAGCAGCAGATACAAGCAGCATTTCAGACACTGTCCCACGGGTTCGGGACGAGAGTATCCCTGTAAATAACGCCCTGACTCCAAACAGACTGCTGACAGCCGCAACCAATACAGGAAGTCCCATAAACCAGGTAATTTGCTTTCCAGCAGACTGGCAAAGGGTTTCGTAAGTAGCTCCCAGGCGGATCAGGGTCTGGTATCTGCGCCCGGTTTTCTGCTGACTCATCAGGAACTGAACACCCACGATGGTGTTGGCAACTACCAGGAAAACAATCGCAAGATAGAGGGTAATATAACTGGATGCTATGGTGTAGAAAAGCTGACGACCTATATTCTGAAGATAGCTTTCATATTCAATGCCAGTTTCGTCCAGCTTCTCGTTCAAATCCAAATATGCAGTCATAAGGCTATTTCCATCCAGAGCCTGCTCACTGAGCACCGCATTGACATAGGTATCATACATTCCCTGGCTATAATATAGGAATGCTTCATCCGGAAGAATCAATGCAAAGGACAAGGTTATAGAACGGTCCGTGACCAAATTCACAGACTGAACCTCTCCTGTAAGATGAATCGGACTACCATCCAGTTCCACCTTGGGCTGTCCGGCCAATACTTGGTTCAGCATTGCGGTACGACTTACCGTAGTAAACTCTGTATCAATATAGACAGCGGCCTCCTTTTCGCCTAATTGGAGAGCCGGTTTGCCGGACAATTCCAACAAACGATTATAGTCCGATAAACAAATCAAATATGGGTATGTGGCATAACCAAGATTGTTCAGAAGGACATCCCGGTCTTCCGACTGGGGCAGGCTCCGAAGAGAGTCCATAACAGCGTCCATGCTGTAGGCATTATCATAATCTTCTGTGGTGCGAATACGCCCAACCCTCATTTCAAAAAGCTCTGAAAATTGATTTTCCAAACCGTTTTCTTTCAGGGCTGCCTTTATATTCGGAAGAACCTGCGATGAATCTTCTGCAGTATGATCTTCAAAAGTATAGTCGATTACATGGCCAGAAGACAGGCTATTCGTTCCTGCAATTCCTACGCCCGCACCAAAACAACACAGCGCCGCCAGAATCAGCAGGGAGCTGATGGCCATGGAGGTTGACTGATGAATAACATTCTCCTGAATCTGCCGGAAGGTAAATACATGAAGCTGCTTATTTCCTTTTCCTTTCTTAACAATCAAAGCAATCAGCGCACGCATCCCATAGAAAAGCAGCATCGTACCAACTATGCCCAACAGCAAAGTCAGTCCCATCATACTTACCTTTGTCCATGCAATTCCCTGAATCGCCATGTAGTAAGCCACTGCCAACATCACACTTCCGCATATAGCAGCCAGTCCATAGATAACAGATGGCATTTGCTTTTTGGGGCGGTTCGTTGGCTGGGATAGCAAAGTACCGATCTCCTGGCGGCTGATTCGTCCACTCAAAATCAGAAGTGCCGTCAGCTTAATTGCCAGAAATCCTGCCAGCGTCCATTCAATTGCAGACCAGGATAAAGAAAACTGATGACCGATGATCCCCATGCCTACCAGCTTGGCGGTGACAAGACTGACAATTTCTGAAAGCACCACAGCCACAGGTAAGCCTATGAGCATGGCAAGAATACTGGTCAGGAAATCTTCCGCCAGAAGCATACCAAACAGTTTACTTCTACGCATCCCCAACATTAGATAAACACCAAACTCATGCCGTCTGCGCTCGAACTGATACTTGCAGGCAAAATAGATCAAAAAGAACAGAATACCGAGGGTCATCCCATAAAACGCAGGAATCAGAAGCAGGAGTTTGTCAACTGCGTCACTCTCCATTTTCTGCAAAAAGAGCATCACATCTTGAGTGGAGATGGAAAGAATCATGTAAAAGGCAACAATAGAAATCACCAGGGAGCTGAAAAACAGACCGTTTTCCTTTCGGCTGCGGTGGCTGTTCCGAAGAATGAGATTAGAGAACATTTGCGCTGCCCCCTCCCAGTTGCGCCATCACCTTCAGGATGCGCCCGTAGAACTCCTGCTGGCTTTCGTCTCCACGCCGAAGCTCATGAAAGATCACGCCGTCCTGGATGAACAGAATGCGCTTGCAAAAGCTGGCGGCATTGGAATCATGGGTTACCATCAGGATCGTAGCTTGTTCGTCACGATTCAGGCCGGACAGCTTCTCCATAAGACTTCTTGCGTTCTTAGAATCCAGCGCACCCGTCGGTTCATCGGCAAGGATCATTTGGGGATGTAAGATCAGAGCCCTTGCTGCCGCAACACGCTGACGCTGGCCGCCGGACATCTTGGACGGAAACTTATCCAGAACATCAGTGATTTCCAGATAGTCAGCCAACTGCTTCAGCCGCTGGCTGCTTTCTGCTTCGGATACCCCATGCAAGGAAGTCGGGAGCAGGATGTTTTCCCTGCCAGTCAGGTTGTCCAGCAATTCAAAGTTCTGGAATAGATAACCAACTTTTTTGCCACGGTACTCTGCAAGAGCCTTTCCCTTGAGGGATTGCAGAGTATCGCCTTCCACCTGAATGCTTCCACCTGTGGGTTGAATCACAGTCGCAATACAATTGAGCAGTGTGGATTTACCGGAACCGCTGCTTCCCATAATGCCGAGAAACTCTCCCGGCATCACCTGGAAGGTGATCCCATTCAGTGCCTTTGTTTGACTTGGCACATTGCCATAGATTTTTGTTAAATTTTCAATATTCAAAATGGGTTTCATGTGAATACCTCCTATCATTTGTAATAAAATGATAGCATGGGAACACAGCAAATACCACTTACAGTGGTTGTAAGGATTCAAGATATAAGTGGCGGCTCAAGGGGGACGAGCATATATTTTGTAAGAGCATCAGGCGACAATGATAAAATATACCGGATCGCCTCCTTGGCAAACCAGTTCGTTTTAATTGTATCCCAATCAGCAAGTCGGATAATCTCTGCTGTGCCGTTCTCAAAATCAACTGAAATTTCGCCCCATTCGCCGTCGCAGTCTGCTTGATATTCGTAGATTGCGGCGGCGATTTTCTTTTTGCGCTTGGTTTTGGTTTTCTGTTTCAGCCGGACAGCATGGAGCGCACCTTCGGCAACCAGCAGTTCTGTCAGTTTGTCCACCGCTTTCCGGTAGGCTCGCTCTGCACCGCTGGCTGTGCTGCCCTCAAACATAATCGCCAATTCTTCAAAAGTGGGGCGGTTCTTCCATGAGCCAACTCGCCCGCAGGTCATACAGATTGCTAACCGTTTTTCGAGCAAGGTCTGTTCCCGGTAATTCAGCTTCTCAAATGCCCGCTGTACCTTTTCTGCTTGTATGCCGTTCCAGAGGATGTCGGTATAGTTCCAGCTATCGTCAAGGGCTATATCCTCGCCTGTTTCCTCGCCGTCCTCGTCCGTTATATAGAACGGCTGCTGGTTGCGGATTCCACGGACAACTTTCAGATATTCTTCCGCAAGAGCAAGGTCGCAGTTATACTTCTTGGAAAACTGGTTGACCGCATCTTTGGTGTTATGGTACAGCCACGCCATTGATCGCACCATTTTGTAATTGGTCAGAGAGGATACCGACCATTTTTCTTCGCCCATGCGGAAACGGAGCATAGAATCCCAGATGAACGGATAGATGTATGTAGCATACTCCGCACCCTTGGCAGGATCATAGTCCATCAGCTTTTGGAGCATTTGCTCCCGGCAGGAGATCTTTATATCGATAAATCGGTCTGTGTCGTACAGATTGCCGCCGTCCACACTGAGAAAGCCTTTGATGCGCTTGTTGAGCTGCGTTTCGTAGTGGTGCAGAAAGAACGAAAAATATAGCAAATTCTTTTCCCGCAAAGCAGACAGGATATATTCATTCAGACTGTCCACCGCTGGCGGTTCCGGTTCCAGTTGGAAGATGCGCTCTGCCACATAGGGGATGATGCCGTCACCGTGTGGATTAACTTGGTGCTTCGGTATGTATCCGGTCATGTTCCACGAAAAATCATTTAGCATAGCGCACCTCCCTTCTAAGTAATCAGCGGGAATAATTAACCATAATTCCAAGTTTGTCTTGCAGCATTTATATTATCCAGAAGAACAGATGCAGGATTTGCCTCGTAATAGTACGTGCTCATATCCAAAATGCCTTCTTCCATTTCACCCCACTCTGCTGTGCGAGAAACAAAGATTCTATTATATACACACCAATCGCATGTGGTGGTGAAAGCAGCAATATCTGCAAAGTCTTTTGGAAATACAATTCTTCTTCCATTTGATGTTGGCTTAAGATAGTTCTCCATTATTTCTTTGAAATTCTTCAGATCATAATCCGTAGCGTTTTCCAAAGCTTTACAGACAATCAATTCTTCGTGCGTGAATTCTGTAAGTGTTTCTAAATGGTTTGCAAGAATTAGACCATAAATAACGCAAACCTTTGGGCATTCTGCATTTACGGTTTGTTTGAACAGATTGGCTACGATAATAGCCTTTTCCGGGCTGGAGTTTACATAGTTGTAAAGCTCGTTCAATCTTCTTTCGAGATTAAAGCCAGATGCAAGACCGTTCAGTAGATGGCCGAGTTTGAAGGTATTGTATTCAGATAGAAGATCATTTCCTATTCCGCCTACAATTCCCGCAACTGGGTTTACTACGCCCAACACACCAATAGAGCCAGAACGGATTATTTTGGTCATAGGATTGTCCATAACCCGGCTAAGCGCATTCCCAATATCAGTTAAATCATATTTCTGTGCCATTACATATTCCTCATTTCGTCCGTAATTTTGCTTCTTTCTTCAAAGCAGCCTGTCCCATCTCTTTTTCGTAATCACCTTTGGCATAGGCGACATTGCTCAGCGCTCGAAGCATTTTATCCTTTGCCAGCTTTTTCATAACCTCTGCAAGATCAGCGTCCAGAGTACCACGCTTCA
>OIYD01000176.1_pt1 | contig 62204 bp, 57 predicted proteins | sample 1588141 | NCBI WGS metagenome assembly OIYD01 (sample SAMN03283259) | human gut metagenome | biome: human-associated habitat; material: feces | host: Homo sapiens | place: USA | collected 2013
CCGCCCCCTCCCCGGTGAAGGCCATGAGGTTGCGCAGGGCCTGGGCCATGGTGAGGGTGGAGCCGGCCCGGACGCCGTTGGGCAGCTTGGCGTCCCCGTTCTCCACAATTACGTCGTTGACTCCCAGCTTGTAACTGCCGTCGGGCAGGCCGGCGGCCATGATGGAGTCGGTGACGGCTACCACCCGGTCGTACCCCTTGGCCTTGAGGTAGAGGCGCACAGTGCCCGGGTGGAGGTGGCGGCCGTCGCAGATGGCCTCCACGTACACATCCCGCTCCAGGGCCACGCCGAAGATGGCGGGGTCGTGCTGGTGGAACAGGCGCATGGCGTTGCCCAGATGGGTGACCGAACGCACACCGGCGTCCACACAGGCCGCGCACTGGTCGTAGCCCGCGCCGCTGTGGCCCATGGCGCAGACGATGCCCATGGCGTTGAGGCGGGGGATCAGCCCGGGCACGCCGGGGATCTCAGGGGCCAGGGTGGTATAGCGCACGTGGCCGCCGGAGGCCTTCTGATACTTGGCAAAGAGCTCCGCGTCGGCGGTGTGCATCAGCAGGTGCTCGGGCATGGCGCCCTTGTACTCGGCGGAGAGGCACGGCCCCTCCAGATGGATGCCCAGCAGAGCCGCCCCGCCGCAGGGGCCGCCCTCGATGACCTGCCTGGCCTGCTCCATGCACCAGAGGGTCTGCTCCGGCGTGTCGGTGAGCACCGAGCACAGCCAGCCGGTGACGCCCTGGGAGGCGAAGAACCGGCCGATCGTGCGCAGGCCCTCGGCGTCGGCGGCGTTCACGTCCACCCCGGCGGCGCCGTGGGTGTGCAGATCCAGAAAACCGGGCAGCACCCGCAATCCGGCGGCGTCCACCTCCGGCAGGCCCTTCTCATTGTGGTGCCCGCGGCTCAGGGCGGTGATGTGCCCGTCCTCCACCGCCATGTCCAGGGGGGTAAAGGCCCCGTTCCACAGGACGGAGCCGTTTTTCAGATAAAAGGAGTTGTCCATGGCGGCCTCCTCAATAGGCCGTCTGGGCGGCGTTGGCGTTGACGTAGAGCAGGGCGTCGGGGTGGTTCTGGGCCAGGGTGGCGGGGAACGCGGCGGTCACCTCGCCGTAGGCCGCCCGGCGGCACACGGCCCGGTGCCAGTCCCGGAACACGCCCAGGCGCAGCTTCCGCGCCCCCAGAATCTCTTTCATGCCAATGGTGACGCACTTTTTGGGCATATCCTCCAGCGCGCCGCCCAGGTCGCCCACGCAGTTGGTGGCCCTCGTCTCCGGGTGGATGTCCAGCACCCGGGTGGGGAGCTGGGCGAACTGTTCAGCCGTCAACTCCGGCTGGGGCTCGTTGAAGGCCAGGTGGCCGGTGATGCCGATGCCGCCGAAGGCGATGTCCACGCCGCCCAGCTCCTCGATCAGGGCGGGGATGCGGCCCAGGTCGTTGGGATCGGGGAAGACCCGCTGCTCCTCGGGCATGAGCAGCTCCGGGGCGATCTTGCCATATACCTCCCGGGCCATGAAGCCCCGGAAGGACAAGGGATTTTCCTCGGCGATCCACTGGCCGTCGTCGGTGAGGTACTCGTCCATGTTGATGAACCAGCAGTTCCTCAGGGAGAGCTGCTCCCGGTTGACCAGCCGCACGAAGATGGGGTACTGCCCCACCGGTCCCACCGGGCAGATAAAGACGGTGGGCTTTCCGGCGGCGTTGTTGGCGCGGATGGCAGCGCACATCTCGGCGGCCATCTCGTAAAAGACCTCGCCGGAGTCGCCCAGCTTGAGGATGGGGAGCTTGGCGCCCTTGCCCAGCTCCTGGGCGGAAATATGATAGTAGTCCATAGTCGTACCTCCTTTTGTCATTGAAACAGGTGCTCCAAATTCATCTGGCGGATCATCTTGACGATCTCCTTGGTGCGGGAGCAGCCGAACTTGCCCAGCAGGCCCTTGATCTGGGTCTTAATGGTCACCACCTCCACGCAGCGGAGCCTGGCGATCTCCGCCACCTTCTTGTCCTGGAGCAGCAGCTTGACCAGCTCGTGCTCCGCCGGCGTCAGGTGGGCCACGTTGTTGATGAAGAAAATCAGGGAGCGCTCGCTGCGGCGCAGACGGGCGTACTCCTGCATGACGGTGTTCTGGATCTTTGGGTCCAGCTCCGCCCGCCCCTCGCTGGCCCGGCGGATGTGCTCCAGCAGCCTCTCCTCCTCACAGCCCTTCACCACATAGTCCACCGCGCCGGTGCCCATGGCGCTGGTGATCATGTCGTCGGTCTCATGGGCGGTGAGGAACAGGATTTTGACCTCCGGGTGCCGCGCCGTGATGACCTCGGCGGCCCGGATGCCCGCGTCGATGGTCTCCATTTCGATGTCCATCAGAATCACGTCGCAGGGGACGGTGTCCGCCAGGGAAGCGATCTCCTCTCCGGAGGCGGCGGAGCCCACCACCTCCATATCGCTCTGGGCGGATACCACGTCGCAGAAGTCCTCCCGCAGCAGGGGGAAGTCCTCCGCCACCATCACCCGGATTATCTTTGCCATTGTGTGATCACTCCTTCTGACGGGGGTCGTAGAGGGGCAGCATGATCTGGAACCGGGCCCCCTCCCCGTCGCGGCTCTCCAGGCGCAGGCGGCCCAGGTGGCTGCGGACGATCTTCCGCACATAGTACAGGCCCATGCCCCAGTTGTAATTGGTGTTTTTGCTGGTGACAAAGGGCTCGAAAATCTTGCCCTGGCGCTCCGGCGGGATGCCCGGGCCGTTGTCCTCCACCTCCAGCACGGTCCACATGCGCTCGGCGCGGACACGAAGCACCACCTGCGGCTCCTCCCGCCCCGCCTGAACGGCCGCCTCATACCCATTGCACAGCAGGTTGCACACCGCCTCGCTCAGGTGGCTGAGATCCGCCAGCACCAATCGGTCGGTGCCCACATCCAGGCGAACCGGCTGGCCGGGGTACTTGCCGTGAAACCGCTCCACCGCCGCCTCCACCAGCCCCTCCACCGGCACGGCCGTGAGGGCAATGGAGTTGTTCTTGACCGTGCGGTAGAGCTCGTCCATCCTCCGCAGCATTCCCTCGTTCAGCTCGTTGAGCTGAACGGCGCAGGCGCGCACCTGCGCCATGTCCGGAGGGTCCCCCGCCAAAGCCCGGGACAGCTTCTTGTGGAGCACCCGGCTGGACAGGAGCTGGTTCTTTACCCCGTGGACAAAGACGGATACTCCGGTGCCCGCCGCGTCGAACTTCCGCTTGAGGATCATATCCTGCCGGGTGTCGTCATAGGTAAGCTGGGTATAGCGCACCAGATTGTAGCTGCCCAGCACCACAAAGAACACCGTGCACAGACCCAGGATGATCCACCCCAGGGCGGGCAGCGCCCCGCTGATGTAGCTGCTGATGCCCAGGCGGATATACTCGGAGATGAACATGTTGTAGATCTGTGCCGGGTCCTTGCTGGCGTAGAGCAGGTAGAGGGTGGAGATACTGGCGAAGGAGAGCAGCACATAGCGGGTGTTGCGCTTGAAAACTGGCATGGTGGTGGCATGGTACTCCTGGAAAAACAGCAGACCCGCCGCCACCAGATAAAGGATGATCCAGGCCAGCGAAACGTGAATGGTCAGCGGCAGGAGCCAGAAGCGCCCACTCACCACCGTGCGAAACACGGCCGGATAATAATAAACGAGGGACAATGCCGGTACCACACATGCCGCAAGGCGCAGGCTTTTCATCCTGCGCCGGAGGGCCGGGATCATGGTGGCCTCCAGTGCGGCCTGTAGGGCAAACAGGGGAAACAGGGAGCGGCCTACTGCCACCACATAGCCCAGCCGGTCCATAGGGATTGGAAGCGCATGGAGCCACACCTGCAGCTTTGGAACCAGAAACAGGAACTCCCGCTGTTGGGCTGCTGTGCCGCCGATGGCCGCGATATAGACAATGATGCCCGCAAACATGACCAGGTTACACACACTCATGCCCAGCAAATACAGGGAGAGCGAGTCCTTACGCCGCAGAGCCACATACAGCGATGTGGCCAGACACAGTATCAGTACGAGAATCAGCACGGTGCCTCTCCCCCCTGCGTGGATTCAGTTCTTTATTATATCGCGTTCTCTCCGCCAGTGCAACGCATAACACAAAGAGCGCCGGGGCTCCGCCAAATACGGAGCCCCGGCGGGGTTGGCAGTCATTTACTTCGCGGCGCTGTAGGCGTCGTAAGCCTCCTGCATTACATCAAAGAGCACATAGTCCTCCACAGGAACATTCTCGGTAATGGTGCCATTATCCAGGAAAATGCCCTGCTGGGTCTCATAGACCGTCTTGATGGCGTCCATGTCGCCGCAGACCTCGGTGATGGTCTGCCAGTCGGCCTCGCCAACTGCGGCCAGCATGGTGTCCTCGGGGGCGTCCAGCTCCTTGGCCAGCAACTTGGCCATCTCCTCGGGATGGGCAGCGCGCCAGTCATGAGCCTTGTCCAGGGCCTGGGCAAAACGCACCAGGATGTCGTGGTTGGCCTCGGCGTACTCAGGGGTACAAATGTAGCTGGAGGGGAAGATGGCGCTGTCCAGGAAGTCGGCGTTGGTGCCCAGATCCACGTAGTTGTCGCCCAGAGCGTTCTGCAGGGTGACGGTATTGGGGGACCAGGAGGCGGCGGCGTCAATCTGCCCGGAGATCATGGCGGTGGTCATACCGTCCACGGTCATCTCTACGGTGTTGATATCATCCATGGTCATGCCGGCACGGGCCAGGGCCTGCTCCAGAATAATCTCAGAGGAGGTGCCGGAGGACACAGCAACGGTCTTGCCCTTCAGATCCTCGATGGTTTCAATGCCCTTGGCCTTGTTGCCCACCACCACATCGGACAGGGAGGTGGTGTGATCCATCTGGAAGATTTTTGCCTCGCCCTGAATGCACAGCTTATGGGCACCGTGGCCGATCTGGGAAATGTCAATGTCGCCGGAGGCCATGGCGGCAATTTCGGCGGGGCCGCCCTGGAACTCAAAGGTCTCAACGGTCAGGCCCACTTCCTCAAAGTAGCCCTGCTCAATGCCCACAAACAGGGAGCCGGCGGAGCCCAGGTTGGGCATGTACGCCACGCGGACGGTGGCGGGCTCATAGGTGGGGGTGTCGGCCGCGGGGGTCTCGGTGCCGATGGCAGGGGACTCGGTGTTGGGCGCTGGGGACTCATTGTTGGCGGGAGTCCCGCAGGCGGCCAGGGAGAATACCATTCCGCAGGCCAGTGCAAGAGAGAGCAGTTTCTTCTTCATGATAGTTCCTCCTTAATTATTTATGATGATCCGGCTCATCCCGGAACAATCATACTTACTTGCGGACAGAGAGGTACTCCTGATAGACCTGACTCCAGATGTGATTCTTCAGTTCTAGGAATCGAGGACTCATCTTGGTCTCCTGATCGCGGGGATAGGGGATGTCGATGTCCACAATCTCCTTGACACGGCCGGGGCGGGCACACATGATGACCACCCGCTGGGCCAAAATGATGGCCTCCTCTACGTCGTGGGTGATGAAGAAGCAGGTCTTCTGCTCCTTCTCCCAGGTGTTGAGCAGCTCCTGCTGGAGTTGGGTACGGGTCTGTGCGTCCAGGGCGCCGAAAGGCTCATCCATCAGCAGCACCTTGGGATTGACCGCGTAGGCGCGGGCGATGGCGACGCGCTGCTTCATGCCGCCGGAGAGCTCTTTGGGGTAGGCCTTGGCGAAGCCCTCCAGATCCACCATCTTCAAATACTTGTGGGCCAGCTCCTCGGCCTCCTCCTTGCTCTTACCCTGGAGCTTGAGCCCAAACTGGACGTTCTTCTCCACGGTGAGCCAAGGAAACAGGGCATACTGCTGGAACACGATGCCACGGTCGGGGCCGGGCCCTGTAACCTCTGCGCCATCTACCAAAACCTTGCCCTCGGTAGGGGTCTCCAGTCCGCCGATAATATTGAGCAAGGTGGACTTACCGCAGCCGGAAGGGCCGACAACACAGATAAACTCATTTTCATGAATATCCATATCCACGCCGTTGAGGGCCACCATCTCACCGTTGCGGCCGTTAAACTTCTTGACGACGTGGTCGATATGTACCTTTACTGCTGAATGGTTTCCTGCCATCCCGTAAACCTCCTCTCAAGGAATTTCACAATCTTTTCAAAGCAGATGCCGATAATACCCAGAAGAATGATTCCCATGAGCATTACGTCCATCTGGTAGTATCCATTGGCCTGCTGAATCATCATGCCGATGCCCTTGTCGCCGCCCACAATCTCAGAGGCCATCAGAGTGGTCATGGAGGTGGACAGGCCCAGCCGGGCCGCGACCAGGATGAAGGGAGTGGAGGCCGGGATGGTAATTTTGAAGAAAATGTCCTTCTGCTTGGCGCCCAGTACACGGGCCGCCTTGATCAGGGTGGTGTCCACTCCCTTGACGCCCTGATAGATGGTGATAACCATGACCAGGAACGCGGCGATGAAGATGACGGTGACCTTACTGACCTGGCCTACACCCAGTGCTGCGATGATCAGGAACACATAGGCCAGCGGGGGGATGTTGCGGATAAACTGAATCCAGGGCTCCACCACGTGGCGAAAGGGGTCATACCACGCCATGAGGAACGCCACCGGGATAGATACTACAAACGCGATGGCAAAGCCGGACAGTACACGGGACAGGCTGGCCCACACATGGCCCCACAAAACGCCGCTGGCGGCCTTACTGATAAAGGCATCCACCACAGCTTTCGGTGTAGCGAACACCAGTGGCCACGTATAGGCGGCGAACAGCCAGATTGCAATCGCAACGGCCAGTGAAATGAGCACCCATACCCAGTTGGGTATTTTGCTCCAGAAAGACGATTTTTTCAGTCGCATCGAAACCGAGCCTCCTTTGTTGCTTCTCAGTATACAAAAACCAGCCGGTTTCGGAAAGTATGAAGTTTTATCATACTTTCTCCGGCGCTGCATCAAAAACCCGGCCGGAGCAAACGCTCCGGCCGGGTTCATTGGGAACCGCAGGTTCATAACAGCCGTGCCATGGACGGCAGCTCCGGCCCCAGCAGGGGCCGGCACCAGCCGCAGAAGGCTTCGGTCACGTCGGTGCCGCCGGCGGTGAGGTACTCCGCCGGGAGCACCCGCTCGCCCAGCATGACCTCCTCGATGGGCACCAGGAAGGTCTCGCAGCGGTAGGGCGCGGAGGACAGGCGGCGGAAGGCCACCATCTGCCCCGTCTCCCCGGCCAGCACCGCCCGGCAGGCCGCGCGGCCCGCCTCCTCGGCTTCGGCGGCATCCACCGGGGACTGCCAGGCGATGGAGGCCCGGGCCAGGATGCCCGGCTTCTCGCTGCGGGCCTTGATGCCCAGCCGCCGCACCACCAGCTGCGCCAGATGGGACGACACATCTCCGAAGTACGTGGAGCGCCCGGTCTGGAAGATGGGGGGCACGATGGGCTTGCCCTCGTCGTCGTGGAGACCCTCGCTGGCCACCACGACCACGCCGCCCAGCTTGCGGTACATATCGCCCACCCTGTCCAGGAACTCGTCCTCATGAAACGGCCGCTCGGGAGGGTAGAGCAGGTGGGGCGCGTCGCCCTCCTGCTCCCGGGCCAGGGCGGCGGCGGCCGTGGTCCAGCCCGCGTTGCGGCCCAGAGCCTCCAGCACCACCACGTGGATGGGCAGGCTGCGCACGTCCACCCCCAGCTCCCGCACCGTGCCCGCCATGTAGCGGGCCACGCTGCCGAAGCCGGGGCAGTGGTCGGTGACGGCAATGTCGTTGTCCATGGTCTTGGGGATACCCATGACGGAGATCCCCCTGTCCCGGCACACCGCCGCCAGCTTGCCGCAGGCGTCCATGGTGCCGTTGCCGCCGTTCATCAGAACGTAGCGGATGTGCTTTTCCGCCAGAATATCCGCCATGCGGGCGTAGTCCTCCGCCTCCAGGGCATCCCGGGAGGTGCCGATGGCAGTGGCGGGGGTGGTGGGCAGCCGCTCCAGCTCCCCCTCGGGCACAGAGCCGAAGTCCAGCAGCTTCTCCTTCAGCAGTCCGCCGGTGCCGCCCACAGCGCCGTAAACATGCTCCACCAGGCCGCTGGCCTGGGCCTCCCGGACCGCCCCATACAGGGAGCAGTTGAGCACGGCGGTGGGGCCGCCCCCGTGAATGATGATCAGGTTCTCCTTCAATGGGGTTCCCTCCTCGTTTTCAGTCCATTTCGTCTCATTATAATGCCGTCCGCCAAAATCCACAAGGAGGATTTCTCGTCATACCTTTTGACAAAGATGGGGGTGCGCACCAGGCTGGCGCGCACCCCCATCTTGAACTCCGCTACCGGGCCGCACGGGCGGCCAGGGCCACCCAGCCGTTCTGCTCCCGCCGCTCAAACACGGCCAGGCCATTCCGCTCCAGGGCGGCCTCCACCTCGCCGGCCCGGGTGTCGATGATGCCGGAGCACAGGAACACCCCGTCCGTGTCCAGGAATTCCCCCGCCCGGGCGGACAGGGGTATGATCACGTCGGCCACGATGTTGGCCAGCACCAGATGATAGCGCTGACAGGCCAGCTGGGCGGCCAGCGCCCGCACTGAGGGCAGCTTTTCGTCCGCGCTCAGCGCACCGGTGACGATCAGCTTCCGCAGTCCGTCCCGGATCTGCTCGTAAATGGGCCGGGAGTCCCGATAATTCAGGCTGATCATCCGCTCACCTTCCCTTCCGCGGGGCCGCGGTGCAGCCCCTGCAACTGTATTAACCGTATTAGTACGGTTAGATTATCATGAGAAGAAGCGGTTTGTCAAGCCCATTCGGGGGACAAAAACGGGGAATTTTCCGCCGATCCGGGGAAAACTCCACATTTTTATCTTTACAACTGGGAATTTCTGTGGTATCATGCAACAGCACGTGTATGTGCGGCCCCAGCCCTTCGCTCCGTGGACTTTCACCGATCCCGGGGCGCAGCTCTGCGGGTATATATGAAGAAAGGTGGAAATTTTCATGCTGCGCAAAGAACAGAAGACCGCGATCATCGACGCCAACCGCACCCACGAGGGGGACACCGGCTCTCCCGAGGTCCAGGTGGCCATCCTCACCGAGCGGATCAACGTGCTGACCGAGCACATGCGGAACAACCCCCAGGACAAGCATTCCAACCGCGGCCTGCTGCAGATGGTCGGCAAGCGCCGCCGTCTGCTGGACTACCTCCAGAAGAAGGACATCGAGCGCTATCGTGCCCTCATCGCCAAGCTGGGCATCCGGAAGTGAGTCAATGTGGAGGGTGGTGCGCCTTTGCCGCACCACCCTCTTCCCGCATTCTTTCAACGCCCGCGGGCAGGCCGATCTTTTAGCAGTTGAAGGAGGGACCGGGGATCCGGCCGTTGCTTCAAGTGCTAAATGGTTTGGCTCCCGCGGAGATCATACGAAAAAGGAGACCAGACATGTCAACCATTATCACCAAGAGACAATTCCCCAACTACCACAAGTACGAGATGGAGCTGGCGGGCCGCCCCCTGACCATGGAGGTGGGCAAGCTGGCGGAGCTGGCCAACGCCGCCGTCATGGTGGGCTACGGCGACACCCGGGTGCTCTGCTGCGTCACTGCGGCGCCCCGCCCCCGGGACGGCATCGACTTCTTCCCCCTGAGCGTAGATTTTGAGGAGAAGCTGTACTCCGTGGGCCGCATCCCCGGTTCCTTCAACCGGCGGGAGGGCCGCCCCGGCGAGAAGGGCATCCTAACCAGCCGTGTCATCGACCGGCCCATCCGGCCCCTGTTCCCCTCCGACTTCCGCAATGACGTGTCCGTCATGTGCACGGTCATGAGCGTGGACCACGACTGCACGCCGGAGATCGCCGCCCTGATCGGCACCTCCGCCGCCCTGGCCATCTCCGACATCCCCTGGAACGGCCCCGTGGGCGCCCTGAAGGTGGGCCTTGTGGACGGCAAGCTGGTGTTCAACCCCGACAGCGAGCAGCGCAAGGTCAGCGACCTGGACGTCACCGTGGTCTCCACCCGCAAAAAGGTGGTCATGATCGAGGCCGGCGCCAACGAGGTCCCCAACGACAAGATGTTCGAGGCCATCAAGATGGCCCATGAGGAGAATCAGAAGATCATCGCCCTGATCGATCAGATGGTCTCCGAGGTGGGCAAGCCCAAGTTTGAGTATCCTCACGCGGATTTCAACCAGGAGCTGTTCGACAAGATCGTGGCGGACTTCATGGACGAGGCCAAGGCCGCCATGGACACCGACGACAAGAACATCCGGGAGGCCCGCTGGAACGCCATGATCGAGAAGTGGCACGAGAAGTATCTGGAGGAATATCCGGATATGGACCAGTACCTGGAGGAGTTCACCTACAAGTTCCAGAAGAAGATCGTCAAGCAGTGGCTTCTGGAGGGCCACCGCGTGGACGGCCGCCAGAAGAACGAGATCCGGCCCCTGGCCGCCGAGGTGGGCGTGCTGCCCCGGACCCACGGCTCCGGCCTCTTCACCCGCGGCCAGACCCAGGTGCTTTCCGTCTGCACCCTGGACACCCTCTCCGCCAACCAGAAGCTGGACACCATCTGGGAGGAGACGGAGAAGCGGTATATGCACCACTACAACTTCCCCGGCTACTCCGTGGGCGAGGCCAAGCCCGCCCGTTCCCCCGGCCGCCGGGAGATCGGCCACGGCGCCCTGGCGGAGCGGGCTCTGGTGCCCGTGCTCCCCTCTGTGGAGGAGTTCCCCTACGCCATCCGCGTGGTGTCTGAGGTGTTGAGCTCCAACGGCTCCACCTCCCAGGGCTCCATCTGCGGCTCCACCCTGGCCCTGATGGACGCCGGCGTGCCCATCAAGGCCCCTGTGGCCGGCATCTCCTGCGGCCTGATCCAGGACGACGACGGCTCCTTCACCACCTTCATCGACATCCAGGGCGTGGAGGATTTCCACGGCGAGATGGACTTCAAGGTGGGCGGTACCAAGAAGGGCATCACCGCCATCCAGATGGACCTGAAGAACGACGGCCTCACCATGGAGATCATCAAGGAGGCCCTGGACATCACCTATGACGCCCGGTGCGAGATCCTGGATCAGATCATGCTGCCCGCCATCTCCGAGCCCCGCAAGGAGGTCAGCAAGTACGCGCCCAAGATGCTGACCATGCACATCGACCCCTCCAAGATCCGGGAGGTCATCGGCTCCGGCGGCAAGGTCATCCAGAAGATCGTGGCCGACACCGGCGCCAAGATCGACATCAACGACGACGGCTCCATCTTCATCGCCGGCGTGGACGCCGCCAGCTGCGACGCCGCCAAGAAGTGCATTGACGACATTGTGTTCGTCCCGGAGGTGGGCGCGCTGTACTACGGCCGCGTGGTGCGGCTGATGACCTTCGGCGCCTTCGTGGAGCTGGCCCCCGGCAAGGACGGACTGGTCCACATCTCCAAGCTGGCGGACCACCGGATCGAGAAGGTGGAGGACGCCTGCAAGGTGGGCGACATGATGTGGGTGAAGGTCACCGACATTGACGAGAAGGGCCGTGTCAACCTCTCTCACAAGGATGCTGTGAAGGAGATCAAGGCCAAGGAAGCCGCCGGCGAGCGGATCAAATAACGAGGTCTCCATCCTGTTCCATTCCCTGTCAACTGGAAGCGTCCGGGCGCATCGTATACCCGGACGCTTTTGACGAAAGACGGCGGCTGCCTCTGGCAGCCGCCGCCTTTTTTTCGTTGCCTGCAGTTCATCGTTCCCTACTTCGCGGAAGTCTCTGCCTGAGCGGCCCGATACAGGAATGTGGCGATCTGACCCCGGGTACAGGGAGTGTCCGGGGAGAATGTGGTCTCCGTGGTGCCGCTGGCGACGCCGTTCTCCACCGCCCACAACACCGCCTGGTCAGCATACCGGTAGAGGGGCTGTCCGTGTCCGTCTCCGTCCCCGAAGGGGACGTCGGCAAAGGGAAATTCTCCCTCCATATCCGGGCTGCCGGCGGCGCGCCACAGGAAGAATACCGCGTCCAGCCGGGTACACACCGCATGGGGCGCAAAAGTCCCGAATCCCCACATATCCTTCTCTGCAGCCCACTGGACGGCTCCGTAGTAGTAGGCGCTGGGATCCGTCACATCCATGAACTGCTGTTCTGCCAGCGCGGGTTTCGGCTCGCCGGCCGCCCGCCATAGGAACACGGCCAGCTGGGCCCGGGTACAGGGCGCATCGGGGGAGAAGGTGGACGCTGAGGTGCCGTTGGTGACGCCGGTTTCTGCGGCCCACAGAATGGCATCATAGTAGGGGGAGGTCTCCTGCACATCAGTGAAGGGGCTGGCAAAGGCCAACGCGGGCAGGGGCAACCCCAGGCACAGGGACAGCGACAGACAGAGCGCAAAAACGTGCGCTTTCATGCTGTATTCCTCCTTTTCTGTATCTTTGCGGCTCGTTCGGCGCGGCTGTCAGTCGTGAAAGCAGAACCGGCGGGCGGCATCATGATTTCCAACGGCATTTGGTTTTGATGGCTGCATTATATCACCGCGTACCCGAAAACACAAGGAGGCCCCAGCGCCCGTCCTCGTTCTCGTCAGGACAACTGCGGGGCGGTCACAGCGCCGCGCCCAGTTGCCGGGCGGCCTCCAGCTGCTCCGGATGGGCCTGGATATCCCCGGCGGCCATGTTTCCGCCGGCGTATACAATGCCCGCATCCTTCCAGCCCAGGCAGTCCAGCAGCGCCTTGTAATAGGCCCGCACCGGGGCGAAATTCTCCTCCGTGTCGCCTTCCGCCGCCATCAGAAGCACCGCGTCCTTGACCGGATTTGCCAGATCGGGGCCCAGCTCCGCCACCGCGAACAGCCGGTCAAAGGCGCATTTCAGTTGTCCGGAGATGCTCCAGTAATACATGGGCGAGGCCAGCACCACCACATCCGCGGCCATGTAGGCCGGATACACGGCGTCCATGCCGTCCCGCTGGACACAGGGGTGCCGGGGATCCCTTCCGCCGCCTAGGCAGCCCCGGCAGCCGCGGATGTCCAGAGCGGCCAGATCGAACCGGGTGATGGTGTGGCCCGCCGCCTCCGCTCCGGCAGTAAACGCGTCGATCAGCGCCGCAGTGTTTCCGTGGATGCGGGGGCTGCCGTTGAGAATCAGAATCTGCTTTGACATCAGAATCGCTCCTTTTTTCTTGATGTCCCCAGTATCCTATGATATTCTCTGTTTGTAAAGTACGCACATCGGTGTAAGATACTAACCAAAAGGAGAGCATAAAATGGAGCCATGCATCACAGCGGGCACCGGGATTGAAGAGACGGGCTTCGGCTACACCATGTCCCTGGTGAGCGGTAAGTACAAGATGATTATTCTCTACTGGCTGGCGGAGTACAGCGTTCTGCGGTACAACGAGCTGAAGCGGCGCCTGGGGACCATCTCCCACAAGACGCTGAGCCTCTCCCTGAAGGAGCTGGAGGCGGACGGCCTGGTGCAGCGGGAGGAGTATCCCCAGATTCCCCCCAAGGTGGAGTACAGCCTTTCGGAGCGGGGGCGGTCCCTCATCCCCATTTTGGACGCTATGTGCATCTGGGGCGAGGAGAACCGTCCCCGCGGGAAGGGAGCGTGAGGCAGATGGATGTGATCGCGGCAATCGCCACTGGAAGCGCCGCCACCGCCATCGGAATCGTCCGGGTGTCGGGAGACGGGTGCTTCGCCCTGTGCGGGCGGGTGTTCCGGGCGGCTGGCGGCCGTCCCTTTGCCGCCCAGGAGCCCCGGAAAATGGTGTTCGGAGAGATGCTGGACCGGGCGGGCCGGGTCATTGACCGGGGCCTTGCGGTGCGGTTCCCGGGGCCGGGCAGCTACACCGGGGAGGACTGCGCAGAGTTCCACTGCCACGGCTCCCCCGTGGTGCTGCGGGAGCTGCTGTCTGCCCTCTTCGCTGCCGGGGCCCGGCAGGCCCAGGCGGGGGAGTTCACCAAGCGGGCGTTTTTGAACGGCCGGATGGACCTGACCCAGGCGGAGGCGGTGGTGGACCTGATCGACGCGGAGACCGCCGCCGCGGCCAGAAACGCCGCCGCCCAGCTGGACGGCGGCCTGCGCCGGGTGCTGGAGCCGGTCCAGGAGGAGCTGCTGGAAGTCACCTCCCGGTTTTACGCGGTGGTGGACTACCCGGACGAGGACATTCAGGATGTGCGGCCGGAGGAGATCGCCGCTGCCCTCCGGTCCGCCGCTGGGCGGCTGGAGCGGCTGCTGGACACCTGCCGCCGGGGACAGGTACTGAAATCCGGCGTCCGCACGGCTATTGTGGGCCGGCCCAACGCGGGCAAGTCTTCGCTGCTCAACGCCCTGGCGGGGTATGAGCGGGCCATCGTCACCGACATCCCCGGCACCACCCGGGACACGGTGGAGGAGTCCGTACTCTGCGGCGGGGTCCTGCTGCGGCTCATCGATACCGCCGGCATCCGGGCCACGGAGGACCCGGTGGAACAGCTGGGGGTGGAGCGGAGCCGGAGAGCCATCGCCTCCGCGGAGCTGGTGCTGGCGGTGGTGGATGGTGCGGTGCCGGAGGACCCGGAAGAGGGATCTCTGCTGGCGGATGTGGCCCGGTGCGGAGTTCCTTGGCTCCTGGTGTTCACTAAGCGGGATATGGCAGGGGGGCTGCGGACGGCTGGGGCGGTTTTTCCCGCCGGAGAGGGCCCTCTGGCCCCGCCTGCCGCCGTGGTGTCCCTGTCCTCCGTCACTGGCGAGGGACTGGAGGACCTGGGAAACGCCGTAGCAGCCCTGTTTCCCGCCGGGGACCCGGGGGAGGCGGGCAGCCTGCTGACCGACCGGCGGCAGGAGGACGCCGCCCGCCGGGCCCTGGACGCAGTCCGCCGGGCTTTAGAGGCCCTGGAGACCGGAATGACCCCGGATGCGGTGCTCACAGACGCGGAGGAGGCCCTGGACGCGCTGGGAGAGCTGACAGGACGCACGGCGAAGGAGGAGATTGTCTCCCGCATTTTTTCCCGATTCTGTGTGGGAAAATAACTGCTAACAGAAAATGCAATACCGGACCCTGGAAAACGTGATTTACAAAATCAGATTTGCGTGGTATACTACCTCTGAATAAAAGCCGTGCCGCACGGCGGAAGGAGTGTATCCGCATGTATGATCTGACGGCCCTGCGGGAGAGGCTGCGGACCCAGCGCCCGGTGCCCTGGGACCAGCTGCCGGACTTCTCCCTATATATGGACCAGGTGCTCAGCTATATGGACCGGCAGGTGATCCGGTTCGACGAGGATGACGGCCTCACCGCCGCCATGGTGAACAACTACACGAAGAGCGGCCTGGTGCCCCGGGCGGAGGGGAAGAAATACAACCGGGACCACCTGGCCTATCTCACCGCTATCTGTGTGTTGAAGCGGGTGATGTCCACCCGGGATATGGATCTGCTGATCCGGGAGGAGCTGCAGGGGGACCGGCCCATCTCCGACGGGTACGCCGCCTTCTGCGGGAGCCTCAACAAGGCGCTGAACGCCGTGGCCGATGAGATGGAGGACCGCACCGGGGAGGAGGAGCTGGCGGATGCGGCCATCCACTTTGCTCTGATGAGCTACGCCGCCGGCGTGGCCAGCAGCCGGTATGTGACGCTGCTGCGCCAGCGGCAGGAGGCCCGGGAGGAGGCAGCAAGCGCCGCCCACGCCAAAAGCAAAGAACGGGCCAAAAAGGAAAAGGAGAAGGACTGAGCATGGATGATTTTGTGATCCTGACAGACAGCTGCTGCGACATGACCGCCCGGATGGCGGCGGATCTGGAGCTGGAGGTGCTGCCCCTGAGCCTGAATATGGAGGACCGGGTGTACCACAACTACCTGGACGGCCGGGAGATCGGCTTCCAGGACTTCTATGCCCGGCTCCGCGCCGGCGCCCTGGCGACCACCTCCGCCATCAGCGTGGGCGTGTTTGATGAGGCTATGCGGAAGATTCTGGATAGCGGCAGGGACGTGCTGTACCTGGCCTTTTCCTCCGCGCTCTCCACCACCTACCAGTCGGCGGTGATCGCCGCCGATGACCTGCGGGAGGCATACCCCGGACGGAAGATCTTTGTGGTGGACACGCTCAGCGCCTCTTTGGGCCAGGGGCTGCTGGTATACCTCTGCGTCCAGGAGAAGCGGAAGGGGAAGACCATCGACCAGGTCCACGTCTTTGCGGAGGAGACCAAGGCGAAGGTGTGCCACTGGTTCACCGTGGACGACCTGAACCATCTGAAGCGTGGCGGCCGGGTCAGCGCTGCGGCGGCCCTGTTCGGCACCATGCTGTCCATCAAGCCGGTGCTGCATGTGGATGACACGGGCCATCTGGTGCCCGTCAGCAAGACCCGGGGGCGGAAGGCGTCCCTGCTGGCCCTGGTGGACCGCATGGCGGAGAGCGCCGTCGACCCGGCGGGGCAGACCATCTTCATCAGCCACGGGGACTGCGAGGCAGACGCTGAGTTTGTGGCAGACGAGGTGCGCCGCCGCTTCGGCGTACAGGACATCTATATCAACTACGTGGGGCCGGTCATCGGCAACCACTCCGGCCCTGGCACGCTGGCCCTGTTCTTCCTGGGCAGCCGCCGGTGAGGCCGGACGGAAAAGCGTCCCTTCAGAGGGGCGCTTTTCCCTGGAGATCAAATATAATTCCGCTCCGGCGGAGAGATGAGGTGACGGCTGTGAAATGGCTGGAGGTACATATCGACACAAACCACACCGGACTGGAGCCGGTGGAGACGATGCTCTCCGCCCTGGGCATCGACGGTGTGGTGATCGATGACGAGACGGAGTTCGAGGACTTCCTGGAGAACAACCGGCAGTACTGGGACTATGTGGACGAGGATTTGCGGCAGGAGATGCAGGGCCGGTCCCGGATCACCTTCTATCTGGAGGCGGGGGACGAGGGCTTCGCCAAGCTGGGGGAGGTCCGCATCGCCCTGGAGGAGCTGAAAAAGACCCGGGACGACTGCGGCACCCTGCTGATGACCCTGGATGACCTGGAGGACGCCGACTGGGAGAACAACTGGAAGCAGTATTACAAGCCCATGGAGATTGGGGACCGGCTGCTGGTGGTGCCGGAGTGGCTGCGGGAGGACCCCAAGGTCCGGGCGGGCCTTGCCGCCGGGCGGGTGGCCCTGGTGTTGGATCCGGGCCTCACCTTCGGCACCGGCAGTCATGCCACCACCCGCCTGTGCCTGACGGCGCTGGAGAAGACCATCCGCGGCGGCGAGCGGGTACTGGACCTGGGCTGCGGCAGCGGCATCCTCTCCATCGCGGCGCTGAAACTGGGGGCGGCCTCCGCCGCGGCGGTGGATATCGACGACAAGTGCCGGGACGTAGCCTATGAGAACGCCGCCCTCAACGGCATCGGGCAGGACACCTACACCGTCCGGATCGGAGATGTACTGGGGGACGCGGTCCTGCGGGCGGATCTGGGCGGCGGCTGGCAGATGGTGGTGGCTAATATCGTGGCGGACGTCATCATCGGCCTTTCTCCGCTGGTGCGGCCCATGCTGGCTCCGGGCGGACTGTTCCTCTGCTCCGGCATCATCGACGACCGGGCGCAGGAGGTGGCGGACCGCCTGCGGGAAAACGGCTGGGAGATCCTGGAGACACGGAGCGCTGAGGGCTGGTTTTCCTATCTCTGCCGCTGAACAGGAACTGGAAAAGAGGGGATCGGATTTGAGAACGCTCGGCCGCCTGGATGGCTTCCTGGGCGGACACATGGCGCCGGTGGTGATCTGCTGTGTGGCGCTGGGCATTGCCTTTCCGGAGGTGCTCTCCCACCTGAACGGGGTGACGGTAGGGCTGTTCGCCTTCATGACTTTTTCCAACAGCCTGGGCGGCGGCTTCCGGGAGCTGGCGCAGGTGGTCCGCCACCCTCTGCCGGTGGCGGTGATTTTCGGCCTGCTCCACGTGGTGATGCCCCTCATTACCCTGGGCCTGGGGACGCTGTGCTTTCCGGACGCGCCGCTGTTTACCATCGGGCTGGTGCTGGAGTATGCAGTGCCCACCGGTGTGGCGTCCCTTATGTGGGTGGGCATGAGTCGGGGCAATACCGCCCTGTGCCTCTCGGTGGTGCTGCTGGATACACTCCTCTCCCCGGTGGTGATCCCCCTGACCATGAAGCTGCTGGTGGGCTCGGTGGTGGAGCTGGACACCTGGGGCATGATGCGGGACCTGCTGCTGATGGTGGCGCTTCCGGCCCTGGTAGCCATGGTGCTGTACCAGCTGACAAAGGGTGCCGTGGCGGTCACGCTGAAGCCGAAGCTGTCCCTGCCCGCCAAGGCGGCCCTGCTGCTCATCATCACGGCCAATGCCACCGGCTGCGCGCCCTTCCTCCGGAACCTGACACCGACCCTGGTGCGGGTGATGATTGTGGTGTTCTTCCTGTGCCTGCTGGGCTTTTTCCTGGGGTATTGGGCGGGGCGGCTGTTGAAGCTGGACTTCCCCACAGTGCAGACTGTCGCCCTCAACGCCGGGATGCGGAACATCAGCGCTGGGGCGGTGCTGGCCGAGGCCTATTTCCCCGGAGACGTGCTGTTTCCGGTGGCCTTTTCTCCGGTGTTCCTCCAGGCCACTACGGCCCTGATCGTGAAGGCCCTGCGGGCCACCAGGCCCGGCCGGGCGGATCAGGCGGCCTACGAAGCGCGCCTGGCGGAGGAACCGTCCCGGTAATGGAATATGCAGTGTTCGCATGGCGGCCGCCCAATGGGCGGCCGCTTTTCCTGCGGCGTGGGGGACGCCTCGACAGATTCCCCCTGCCTTTTTGGGACAGGACCTGTAAAATAAAGGAAATGAAACGGAGGTGGTCCCATGGACAGGCCGGAACGGAAGGTGCTGTGGCTCCCGGCGGCGGAAATCCGCCCCAATCCCATGCAGCCCCGGCGGACCTTTGAGGAGACGGGGCTCCGGGAGTTGGCGGAATCCATCCGCCGCCACGGTATCCTCCAGCCCCTGACGGTGCGGCGGACCGCGGCGGGCTGGGAGCTGGTGGCGGGGGAGCGGCGGCTGCGGGCAGCCGTGCTGGCGGGTCTGGAGACCGTCCCCTGCCTGGAGGCGGAGGTGGACGGACGGGCCTCCGCCCTGCTGGCCCTTGTGGAGAATTTGCAGCGCAGGGATCTGCATTACCTGGAGGAGGCGGAGGCCATCGCCGCCTTTCTCCACCAGACGGGCATGACCCAGGAGGCGGTGGCGGCCCAGCTGGGCATGTCCCCCTCGGCTCTGGCCAACAAGCTGCGGCTGCTGCGGCTGTCCCCGGCCTGCCGGGCGCTGCTGGTGGAACACGGATTGACGGAGCGTCACGCCCGCTGCCTGCTGCGGCTGGAGGACGAGGGCGAGCGGCTGACCGCCCTGCGCCAGGCGGCGGCAAAGCACTGGAATGTGGCCCAGACGGAGCAGTATGTAGAGCGGCGGCTGGCAGCCCTCCAGACCGCGCCGCCCGCAGGACGGCGGACGTACATCATCAAGGACGTGCGATTGTTTTTGAACAGTGTGGACCGGGGGCTGCGGCTGATTCGGGACGCAGGTGTGGACGCCCGGACGGAGCGGGAGGAGACAGAGGACGAAATCGTTCTGACGCTCCGCATTCCGAAACAGCGTCGGAAAGAGGCCTGAAACTTCTGATTGTTACGGGATTGTAATCCATTTTCCAGAAAAAACGTGCTAAAATAAAATCCTGAATGCATAAGCTAGGACAGCACGGCTTGTCTGGGCGATCCGACAGAACAACAGGAGGGGCTTCATGGAACCGAATACGAACGAAGCCACCGCGCCGAAGCGGCTGAAAACCGGCGGCAAAAAGCCGATAATTATCATAGGAGTTATTGTGGCGGTATTGCTTGCCGCCTATGTGGGCCTGTGCGCCTATGCCAATTCCCTGGATATATTTTACCCTAACACCACCATCAATGGTGTGGACGTGGCAGGCCTCACAGCGGAGCAGGCCGCGGAGCGGCTACGGCAGGAGATTCCGGAGGAAACCGTAGAGTTTTATTTACCGCTGGCCGATGAGACCGGGGATGGGGAATCCGCGCCGGAGGGAGATATGCTGTACGGCGCAGACCCCGACGCCGTATGCACCTATCGGGAGCTGGGCATCACAGAGGAACTGGACTATGAGGTCAGTGCCCAATCCGCATTTGATGCCGTGCAGGGCCGGAGCAGCTTTTTTGTCAAGGGCTGGGAGTATCTTGCCTGCCTGGTCGGAGCAGATGGACAACTGGGCGTCGTGCTGGAGCCGGAGGAGGATATCTTCCAGGTAAAAATGGAACAGCTCAGTGAGCAGTTCTCCCGGGAGGCCCAGGACGCCTCCTACGAGGTGACGGAGGATGCCGTCGAAATCACAAAAGCCCTGAACGGACTGTCCGTGTCCGCCGCAGATCTTGCGCGGACTGCACAGGAAAGATGGACTGGCAGCGGCAATGGCGCGGCGGCCAGCGTGTTTGTGAACAACGCTCGGATCCTTCCCGCCAAGACCCTCACCGCCCAGGAGATCTACGACGATTGCTCCGGCGTGGTGAAGAACGCCTCCTATGACAAGGAGACGGGCGCCATCGTACCGGAGGAGGCCGGAGCGGACTTCGATGTGGACGAGGCCCAGCGGCTGCTGGACGCGGCCGCGCCCGGCGAGACCGTCACCGTCCCCGCCCAGGTGGAGCTGCCCGCCGTCACGGCGGAGGAGCTGGAGCAGGTGCTGTTCCGGGACGTGCTGGGCGAGGCTCGCACCCATGTGGGCGGCACCTCCGCCCGCCGGTCCAATGTGAAGCTGTCCGCCGCATCCATCAACGAGTATGTGATGAACAGCGGCGACGTGTTCTCCTACAATGACGTGGTGGGCCAGCGGACCGCCGCCCGGGGCTATCAGGCGGCTCCCGCCTATGTCCAGGGGGAGACGGTGGACGAGATCGGCGGCGGCATCTGCCAGACTTCCTCCACGCTGTACCTGGCCTGCCTGCGGTCCAACCTGGAGATCACGGAGCGGTACGCCCACCGCTACGTCCCTGCCTATATCACCGCGGGCATGGACGCCACGGTGTCCTGGGGCGGGCCGGACTACAAGTTCACCAACAACTCCCTGTACCCCATCAAGATCGTCACCATCTATGAAAACAATTACCTGACGGTCCGGATCCTGGGCACCAATGTGGACGGCACCAGCGTGAAGATGACCAACGAGCACCTCTCCACCACGCCCTATGAGACGGTGTATGAGGACGACCCCACCCTGGCGCCGGGCACGGAGAAGGTCAAGACCACGCCCTACACCGGGTACAAGTACCGGACATACCGCAATGTCTACGACGCCAACGGCAAGCTGATCTCCTCCACTTACGAGGCCACCAGCGACTACAAGTCCCGCAATAAGGTGATCCTCCGGGGCCCGGCGGTAGAGCCCGCCGACGGCGGCGCCCAGATCCCAACGGACACCACCGAGCCCACCACGCCGGTGGAGCCCACGGAGCCCCAGGACCCTGATGTCCCCGCAGAGCCTACAGAACCCACGACGCCGGATAATGGCTGGACCATCCAGACGCCGGAGCAGGACGGCCAGCAGACAGCGGAAGGGCAGACCGGCACCGGGACCACTGGGGAGTCCGAACTTTCCACGGACGTCCTGCCCCAGGACGAACCCTTTGTATGACCGCCAGGGGAATTCTGTCACTATTTGCAGAAAGAGGCAGCCGGATTTCCGGCTGCCTCTTCGTCTTTTTCCGCCCGCCGCATATACTAGCCCTATCTGACGCGGGCGGGAGGACGGCTATGGAAAAACATGCCTTTCATGTCTGGCGGTACGGGGCGCCGCTGCTGGTGCTGGCAGCGGGCGCCGCCGCCCTCTGGCCGTTCCGCCATCAGTTGACGGCGGAGGCCATCGCCGCCTTTTCCCCCCGGCAGACGGTTCTGGCGTCGTCGTTCCTGGTGGGGCTGTACGCCCTCAAGAGCCTCTCCGTCTGCTTTCCCATGTCCGCCCTCACGGCGGCGGGGGGACTGCTGTTTCCCTTCCCCCTGGCGCTGGCGGTGAACCTCTGCGGCACCGGGGTGGCCCAGACCATCCCCTTTTTCCTGGGGCGGCGGGAGCAGGGGGGACTGGAGGCCCTGGCGGAGCGGATTCCCCGGGTGGCGGGCGTCTGCCGGGCCCAGGCGGAGAACCCGTGGCTGTCCGTCTTTCTGCTGCGGCTGGCGGGGGCATCGCCGGGGGACGTGGTGAGCCTCTATCTAGGGGCCTTCGGCACGCCCTACGGCACGTATCTCTCCGCCGGGCTGCTGGGCGGCCTGCCCCGGATTGCCTGCGCCACCGTGCTGGGCGGCGCGCTGTGGCAGCCGGGGAGCGGGCGCTTCTGGCTGTCCCTGGCGGCGGGCGGGGCGCTGACGGCCCTCTCCGGCGTTATCTGGCTCCTGTGGCGGCGCCGCAGGAGGGCGTGAAGCGGCGGTTGCTTTTTTCTGCCAAACCGTGTACACTGTTGTCGGCAAGCTCGATCTGTCCAATGAGGGAGATGGTCGGATGCAGACGCTGACACAGCGCCGCAGCGTGCCGGTGGACGCGGCCAAGACGGCGGCGATCTTCGGCACGCTGCTGATCCATGCCTCCGCCGCCGGGGGCTTTGCGGGAGCGCCGGGGTCCTTTGGGTGGACCTCCGCCCTGTTCTGGAACTGCCTGCTGCGCAGCGCGGTGCCGGTGTTCTTCCTGTGCAGCGGCGCGCTGCTGCTGCCGCCGGAAAAGGAGGTCACCGTCCGGCGGGTGTGGACGAAGTACATCCCCCGCATCCTGGCGGCCCTGCTTTTCTGGGCCGCAGCCTATGAGGGTGTGGAGCTGCTGCGGGGCTGGTGCGCTGCGGGCGTGCTGGAGCGGACGGCCCTCCGGCAGGCGGCGCTGAATCTGGTGCTGTTCCATCACAAGAACCATCTCTATTACCTCCACATCATTCTGCTGGTGTACGCGGTGCTGCCCCTGACCCGCCGCCTTGTGGCGGCGGCGGACCGGCGGCTGCTGAACTACGCTCTGGGGATCTGGTTCGTGCTGGGGTGTCTGGCCCCCACGCTGAAATTCTTCCCGCCCCTGTCCCTCGTCGGCGGCATCCCTGCCCAGTACCCCATCAACCTGACTTGGTGCGCCGTGGGCTATGGTGTGCTGGGCGATGTTCTGACTCAGGAGGCGCCCCGCCACAGGCCCCGGACCTTTGTTTGGCTGTATTTGGCGGGCACGGCGCTGACCTTCGGCCTGACGCTGGCGGCCTCCGTCAAAACCGGGGCGCTGTATCAGGTGTTCCTCCAGGGGAGCGCCCCCGGCGTCTGTTTGCAGGCGGCGGGGCTGTACGGCTTCTGCGCCGCCCGGTGGCAGAACCGGGACCGCTGGCCCATGGCGGAGACCGTCTCCAAGGCGTCCTTCTGCATCTACTTGACGCACCTGTTCTTCCTGGACTTCCTGGCGGGCAGGGGCCTCTCCGCCGGGACGCTGCCGCCCGTCTGGGGCGTGCCGGTGCTGGTGGCCGCGGCCTTCGGGGGCGGCTTTCTGGTGTGGCTGGTCCTCCGGCGGGTGCCGGTGGTGAAAACCTATCTGATTTGAGGAGAAAACTATGCTGTATGCCCTTTGCGCCGCGCTGTCCCTGGCCCTGCTGGGCCTGGACCAGTGGGTGAAGCACTATGTCACCGTCAACATCCCCCTGGGGGATGCCCAGCCCTTTCTGCCCGGGCTGGTAGAGCTGCGGACCGTCCACAACTACGGGGCGGCCTGGTCCAGCTTCTCCGGTATGCGCTGGCTGCTGGTGGCGGTCACCTCCGTCATTGTGATCGCGGTGGCGGTGGTCCTGCTCCGCCGGATCGTCCGGCACCCCCTGGGGGTGGCGGCGGGATTCCTGATCCTGTCCGGCGGCGTGGGGAACATCATCGACCGGGTGCGGCTGGGGTACGTGGTGGACATGTTCCACCTGGAGTTCTGGCCCTCCTACCCGGTGTTCAACGTGGCGGACATCTGCGTGGTGTGCGGCGCCGTGCTGGCGGTAATCTATTACCTATGGTTCTACGAGAAATACGACAAGAGAGGCAAGGCCCATGGAGACGCGGACGCTCCAAGTGAATCCTGAGGACACCGGCACCCGGCTGGACGCCTGGCTGGCCGGACAGCTGCCGGATGTGACCCGCTCCGCCGCCGCCCGGCTGTGCGAGGAGGGGCGGGTCACCGCTGCCGGAAAGCCCCTGGCGAAAAACTACCGCCTGGGCGGGGGAGAGGCCGTGTCCGTTACCCTGCCGGACCCGGAGCCGGTGGACGTGGCGCCCCAGGACATCCCCCTGGATGTGGTGTACGAGGACAGCGACGTGATCGTGGTGAACAAGCCCAAGGGGCTGGTGGTCCATCCGGCCCCCGGCCACCCGGACGGCACGCTGGTCAACGCCCTGCTCCACCACTGCGGGGACTCCCTCTCCGGCATCGGGGGGGAGCTGCGGCCCGGCATCGTCCACCGGATCGACCGGGACACCTCCGGCCTCCTCATCGCGGCGAAAAACGACTTCGCCCACCAGAAGCTCTCCGCCCAGCTTCAGGACCACACCCTGGCCCGGATTTACCGGTGCATCGTGATCGGGAATCTCCGGGAGGACAGCGGCACGGTGGACGCCCCCATCGGCCGCCACCCGGCGGACCGGAAGAAGATGGCGGTGGTGGCGGGCGGCCGGAGCGCGGTGACCCACTGGTCCGTGCTGGAGCGGTTCCCCGGCTATACCTATGTGGAGTGCCGACTGGAGACCGGGCGCACCCACCAGATCCGGGTCCACATGGCGCACATCGGCCACCCCATTCTGGGGGACACGGTGTACGGGGCGAAAAAGCCCGTGCCGGGCCTCCAGGGGCAGTGCCTTCATGCGGTGGGGCTGCGGTTTCTCCATCCCCGGACCGGGGAGCTGGTGGAGCTGTGGTGCGACCTGCCGGAGGCGTTCCAGACCCAGCTGCGGAAGCTGGAGAACCGAGGATAGAACAACGCCGGGCCGCTCTCAGCGGTCCGGCGCGTTTGCACCCGGCAGCCGGGTGTCCGGCGGGTCCTGGTCCGGGGTGCGGGGGATCCACAGGGGGCAGGACTGATCCTCCCGCCGGTCCTTCATGCGGGGATGGGCGCAGTGGCCCAGGCTCAGGGGCAGAAAGCACCCGTTGGGGGCGTTCCGGGCCTGCCGCCCGTCCCGCCAGATGTAGTGCCGGGTAAAGTGGCCGCAGGAGCCGCAGTACACGTCATCCCGTTTCTCATATAGAGCCATTTTTATCACCTCATGAAAATTATATCGGCTACACCGATATAAGTCAATATCGCTTTCACCGATGCGGTATGTTATCGCTTGAGGTGATGGCATCATGTATTTGAGGAGAGTCAAGGAACTGCGAGAGGATTCGGACACACCGCAGAAAGTGATCGCGGAGTATCTCGGTGTGAAACAGAACACCTACTCAGACTACGAAAACGGAAAGATCAAGATACCGCTGGAAGTCTTTTTCAAATTGGCAGATTACTGCAAGGTCAGCTTGGACTATTTAGCGGGCCGCACAGACAAGCGATAGAAGGAGGGCACCCATGTTCACAGCCATTCTCTGGGACTACGACGGCACCCTGGCCAACACGCCGGTGAAGAACATCGCCGTCACCAGGGCCGTCCTTGGCCGCCTGGACCCGGCCCTGCTGGACCCGCTGCCGGAGGCGCTTTCCTCCCTGGCCGCCTATCAGGCCGCCAACTACCGCTGGCGCAACTGGCGGGAGCTGTACCAGCACGCCCTCCGCGTCCCGGCGGACCGGCTGGACGAGGCGGGGGCCCTGTGGGGCCCCTGCCAGCTGGCGGACCGGACCCTGCCGCCCCTCTTCGGCGGGCTTTTGGAGGTTCTGCCCCGTCTGGCCGCCCTGGCCCCCATGGGCATCTGCTCCCAGAACGACAGCGGCAACATCCGCGCCGCCCTGGCCGCCCACGGCGCGGCGGACTGCTTTGCCGCCGTGGTGGGCCACGCGGACGTGGACTTCGCCCGTCAGAAGCCGGACCCCGCCGCCTTCCTGGCCTGCCTGGACCGGCTGGGGCTTCGGGAGGGGCGCTTCGCCTACATCGGGGACCACGCCGGGGACATCGCCTTCGGCCGCAATGCCCAGGCGGCCCTGCGGGCCATGGGCCGGGCGGCGGAGGTGGTCTGCGTGGCCGCCGCCTGGGGCGGCGCCCCGTCCGTGGATTTGGCGGCGGCGGACGCCGTGGCCGCCCGCCCCGCGGACCTGCCGGATCTGCTGGCAGACCTGTGACACAACAGCGGCCCCGCCGGGAAGTTCCCGGCGGGGCCGCTGTCTGCCTGCCGGAGGTTTCTGCTTGTGCTTTGTTTTCTGGTGTGCTATGATATTTTAGTTAAAGTATCTGCATTTGGAGGAACTGATTTGGAACGCGAAAACGTATTGATCCCCCAGGCGGACCTGGACCGCCAGCGGGAGTTTGAGGAGAAAATCCGCGGCCTGTTCGCCGCCCGGGAGGCTCACCCCGCGGCCTGTGTGGACACCTTCGGCTGCCAGCAGAATGTGGCGGACGGACAGAAGCTCATGGGGATGCTGGAGGCAAGCGGCTTCACCCTCACCCAGGACCCGAAGGAGGCCGATCTGGTGCTCCTGAACACCTGCGCCATCCGGGAGCACGCGGAGGACCGGGTGTTCGGCAACCTGGGCGCCCTGACCCACACCAAGAAGGAGAATCCGGAGCAGGTGATCTGCCTGTGCGGCTGCATGGCCCAGGAGCCCCGGGTGTCGGAGCGGATCAAAAAGTCCTATCCCCACGTGGATCTGGTGTTCGGCCCCCAGGCCCTGTGGAAGTTCCCGGAGCTTTTGTGGCAGGTGTATGAGACGAAGAAGCGGGTCTTTTCCGTCCAGGACGAGCACGGCACCATTGCCGAGGGCATCCCCGTGGTGCGGGAGAAGGGCGTGAAGGCCTGGGTCTCCATCATGTACGGATGCAACAACTTCTGCTCCTACTGCATCGTGCCCTACGTCCGGGGCCGGGAGCGGAGCCGGGACCCCCAGGCCGTGCTGGCGGAGGTCCGGCAGCTGGTGGAGGCGGGGTACAAGGACATCACCCTGCTGGGCCAGAACGTGAACTCCTACGGCAACGACCTGGATTTGGATTACCACTTCCCGGACCTGCTGGCGGACATCGACCGGATCCCGGGGGAATATCTCATCCGCTTCATGTCCAGCCACCCCAAGGACGCCACGCCCCGGCTGTTTGACGTGATGGCCGCAAGCTCTCATGTGGCCAAGCAGCTGCACCTGCCCTTCCAGTCCGGCAACGACCGGGTCCTGAAAGAGATGAACCGCCGCTACACCCGGCAGCAGTACCTGGATCTGGTGAACTACGCCAAGCGGGTCATGCCCGGGCTGGTATTGACCTCCGACGTCATCATCGGCTTCCCCGGCGAGACGGAGGCGGAGGCCATGGACACCGTGTCCCTGGTGGAGGAGGTGGGGTTTGACGCCCTGTTCACCTTCATCTACTCCCCCCGCCCCGGCACCAAGGCCGCGGCCATGCCGGACCCGGCCACCCGGGCGGAGAAGCAGAAGTGGTTTGACAGGCTCCTGGAGGTCCAGAACAATATGTCCGCCAAGCTCCACGCCGCCTATGTGGGCAAAACGGTGCGGGTGCTGGTGGACGGCGAGAGCGACGACCCGGAGTACCCCCTGACCTCCCGGACGGAGGGCAACCGCTTGGTGCGGCTGAAAGGGGACAAGGCCCTGATCGGGCAGTTCGCGGATGTGGCCGTCACCGGCAGCAACACCTGGGCGCTGTACGGCGAGGCCGTTTAACGGTAGACCTCCCGCGCGAGGAGGAAGGCCCGCCGGGCGTAGGCGTCCTGATAGGCGCTGCCTGCGGCGGCGGAGGCGTCCTCATAGGAATCCAGCAGCGCACGCTGCTGATCGGTGAGGGTGGCGGAAAGCGCGGTCAAGGCGTCGTTCGCCTGCTGGAGGGAGAGGAAGTAGTCCTTGCCCAGAGAGGGGAACAGCTCGTCCTCCAGGGCGGTGAGCAGGATGTCGATGTAATCGGACATAGATTTCACTCCTGAAATGTTGGTTGACACACGAATGTGTGCTGTTATAATATCACACACGAACGTGTGCGTCAAGAGAAAAGAGGATGCCCGTGACATTTTCTGAACATCTTCTTCAGCTGAGAACAGCAAGAGACCTGAGTCAAAAGGCTCTTGCGGTGGAAATTGGAATCAGTTGGCGCACCTATCAAAACTATGAGCTGGGTCTGCGGGAACCGACCCTGTCCACACTGATTGCCCTGGCGGATTTCTACGGCCTGTCGCTGGATGAGCTGGTCTGCCGGGAGCGGTAGAGGCGGAACTGTGTGTCCGCCCGCCGGATTTCCGCCGGACCCCTGCAGGACCGTAGGGGCGGTTATCAACCGCCCGCCGCACCGTGGCCCGGACGGTCATAGACGTGCCGACCGGGGCGGCAGCTCAGTAATCAAGAATAATCTTCCGGCACTTGGTACAGCGGGAGGCTGGGATATAAGGTGGCGTAATAAGCGGGGTATCCTGCCTGCTCAAATGCTCTGCATCCTTAGACAAGTCCGGTGGTCCGGCTTTCCGAGGCTTTGGCAGCCAATAGATTCCATAGTTGCTTTGCAAAGCGCCGCTCCCCATTTCCGCGCCGCAAAAAGGACAATTCAAACGAATCTCCTCCTCTTTCGATACCCGCAGAAAAGGGACTTGGGAAAACCAAGGGTTTTCCCAGTTCTTTCGCCAGCGGCGAAAGAAGATCTTTCAATCATTTTCGGCAGGACATGCGCCTGCCGAAAATTCCCCGCCCCAGGCGCCTGGGGCGCCGTTCACCAGTGACCGATGTCACTGGTGGTAGGAGAGGTCGAGGGGGAGCTTGCTCCCCCTCGAGAGGATCAATACTTCCGGGCGTCCCTCACGTGGTCCAGGTGATCCTGATAGGCCGCCAGGTTCTCCGGCCGCTCGGACACCTCCGTGTCGCCCACGCGCCACCAGGAGCCGTAGCCGTCGGTCATGGTCTTGGGCAGCACCTTGATGTCGAACAGCACCGGGCGGTCCTTCACCTTCTTGGCGTCCTCGAAGGCCGCCGCCAGCTCCTCCATGGTGCGGATGGAGTAGCTCTTGCAGCCGTAGCCCTCCGCTACCTTGGCGTAATCGATGTTCAGGAAGTCACCGAACAGGCCGTCCTTGCTGCGGTACCGCAGCTCCGTGCAGAGCGTCACGTTGCCGTGGCCCACCTGCAGGTTGTTGATACAGCCGAAGGAGGCGTTATCGAACAGGCAGATGTTGATCTTCTTGCGCTCCATAACAGCGGTGACCAGCTCGCCGTGGAGCATGTTGAAGCTGCCGTCGCCGCACATGGCGTAGACTTCCCGCTTGTCGCCAATGGCCAGCTTCACGCCCAGGGCACCGGCGATCTCATAGCCCATGGTGGAGTAGCCGTACTCCATGTTATAGCAGTCGATGCCGGTGGGCCGCCACATCCGCTGCATGTCGCCGGGCAGGGAGCCGGCGGCGCCGATAGCCACGTCGCCCTCGCTCATCATGGCGTTGATGGCGCCCAGCACGGTGGTCTGGCACAGGCCTGCGTCCAGGTCCTTGGCGAACCGCTTGGCGGAGTCGGCGTTGGCGTCGTTGATGATGGGTTTCCAGCTCTTCTTGTCCTCAAAGGTGATATGGTCCAGGCGCTCCAGCTCCTTGGCCCACTTCTCGCGGGCGGCGGACACCTCAGTGGTGTAGGGAGCCTTGTAGCCGTCCAGCTTCGCCAGCAGGCGGGGCAGGGCATCCTTGGCGTCGGCCACCACGGGCACGGCGTCCATCTTCAGGGCCTGGAACTCGGACACATTGATGTTGACGAACTTGCAGGTGTCCTTGAACAGCCACTTGGAGGCGGTGGTGAAGTCGGTGTAGCGGGTGCCCACGCCGATGACCACGTCCGCCTTCTTGGCAATATCGTTGGCGGCGGAGCAGCCGGTGACGCCCAGGCCGCCCAGGTTCAGGGGGTGGGTCCACTCGATGGCGCTCTTGCCGGCCTGGGTTTCGCCGAAGGGGATGCCGGTGGCCTCTGCGAAGGCCCGGAACTCCTCGTGGGCCTCAGAGTAACGGACGCCGCCACCGCAGACCAGAATGGGCCGCTTGGCCTTCTTGATGACCTCCGCCGCGTCGGCCAGAGCGGCCTCGGTGGCGGGACGGCGCTCCAGACGCCAGACGCGCTTCTTGAAGAAGCTCTCGGGATAGTCATAGGCCTCGCCCTCCACGTCCTGAGGCATGGCGATGCAGACGGCGCCGGTGTTGGCGGGGTCCGTCAGCACCCGGAAAGCGGAGATCATGGCGCTCATCAGCTGCTCCGGCCGGACGATGCGGTCCCAGTAGCGGCAGACGGCCTTGAAGGCGTCGTTGGTGGAGATGGAGAGGTTGTTGGTCTGCTCCACCTGCTGGAGCACGGGGTCCGGCTGGCGGCAGGCGTACACGTCGCCGGGCAGCACCAACAGGGGGATGTTGTTGGCGGTGGCGGTGCCGCAGGCGGTGACCATGTTGGCCGCGCCGGGGCCCACGGAGGAGGTGGCCACGCAAATCTGCTTGCGCTTCATCTGCTTGGCGAAGGCCACGGCTGCCTGGGCCATGCCCTGCTCATTCTGGCCGTGCCAGATCTCCAGGTGCTTGGCCTCCTGGCTCAGGGCCTGGCCCAGGCCCACCACGTTGCCGTGGCCGGGGATGATGAATACACCGCGGACGAAGCGGCTCTGTTCGCCGTCCACTTCGATATACTGGTTCTCAAGGAAACGGACCAAAGCCTGCGCCATGGTCAAACGAACGGTTTTCATGGGGTGATTACCTCCTGTCAGTGATTGGGATAGATGTGGTCGTTGGCATCGGCCTTCCACAGCCAGGCGTGCTCCGGATCGTCGATGCGGGTCTTGTCCCAGGGATCCCCCTCCAGGTGTCGGATGCCCCAGGCGTAGCACATGGCATAGCCCGGCGCGGCGGTCTGGGAGTGGAAGCCATGGTTGATGACGGCGCAGCCATTGTGCTGCGTCTTGAAGATCTCGCCGTTGGCAAAGCCCGCGCCGAAGCCGTCGGGATAGTCGAAGCGGTAGAAGTACACCTCCGGCTGGGGATGGTGGTGGGGCGGATAGGAGCTCCACTTGCCGGGCAGATTCAGCACCTCGCCCAGGACCATCTTGGAGAAGGGGGCGTTGTCCAGGTCGAAGAAGGTCTTGATCTCCCGGGACATGCAGCCCATCAGCTCGCCGCCAAAGCCCTTGTGCTCCACCTGGACCTTGTCCGGGGTGTACATGACGGCCTCATAGGGCGTCTCGTTGACAGTGGCCTGGATATACAGCTCACTGTGGGCCTTGGCGGTGATGGTCACCTTCGTGCCGCAGCCGGCCAGCAGGCAGTAGGCATCGTGGTGGAAGCAGTCAGGGCGGTCGGCCTCCACCTTCTTCCCGTCCCACTCATAGGTGACAGAGCCGGAAAACAGGAGGATTGCCACCTCTTTTTTGGCATCCTCATAGACGTAGGTATCCCCCGCCTCCATCAGCAGCAGGCCCACGTCCATCTGGGTGCCCATGTCGTCCACAGAGGAGTCAATATAGGCATTGTACCCGTTCTTCAGCTCGGCGTTCTTGTTCATATAGGCCATTGGAGTCATCTCCTAAATAAAGATTGTTGCTCAAATTCCATTCGCGCCAGCGGCGCGATGCATTTCAACCATTTTCGGCAGGGCGTGTACCTGCCGAAAATACATTGACTTAGCCGCCCTGGGCGGCGTCCCCAGTGACCGACGTCACTGGGGAGGGGGGCGGTCGAGGGGGGACGCAGTCCCCCTTCGAATTAGAGTCCCGTATGCTCCCGGATGTACTTCCGTGCCTTCATGGCATACTCCAGCGGATTGGCCTTGGCAGGATCCTGTTCCGCCTCCACCAGCAGCCAGCCCTGGTAGCCGGCATCCGCCAGCACCCTGAACACAGGATCAAAGTCCACGTCGCCGTCACCGGGGACGGTGAAAGCACCGTTGCGGACGGCCTGCAGGAAGGACCAGTCATTCTTCCGGGCCTCTTCCACCACGGGCAGCCGCATATCCTTCAGGTGGACGTGGCCCACCCGGTCCACGTACTTCTTCAGCATAGCCAGGGGGTCCTCGCCGGCGAAGGTGAAGTGGCCGGTGTCATAGCACAGGAACACATACCGGGGATCGGTGTTGGCCATCATGCGGTCTGTCTCCTCGCTGGTCTGGACCACGGTGCCCATGTGGTGGTGGAAGCACAGCTTGAAGCCCCGGTCCGCAGCGATCTTGCCCAGCTTGTTGAGGCCATCGCACAGGAGCTTCCACTCGGCGTCGTCCATCACATGCTTGTGGCCGCCGGTGAGCACGGGTACGTCCATCTTGCCCTGGATGGAGTAGCTCTGCTCGCTGACGTTGATGCGGTTGGCGCCCACAGCAGCCAGGAAGTCCAGGTTGGCGATGAAGTCCTTCTCTTCCTCCTCAAAGGGGCGGGTCAGGAGGAAGGATGAGTACCAGCGGCTGGCGATGCGCATGCCGCGCAGGTCCAGGGCCTTCTTCAGCTCGGCAGGATCCTTGGGATACTTGTTGCCGATCTCGCAGCCGGTGAAGCCCGCCAGTGCCATCTCGCTGACGGTCTGCTGGAAGGTGTTCTCCCCGCCCAGCTCCGGCATATCGTCGTTGCACCAGCCGATAGGTGCAATGCCCAGGAATACGTGGTTGGAATCAAACATTGGAATTTCCCCCTTGTGAAGCCTCAGAATTTTTCCAGCGGTCCCGTGAGAGCGGGCCGCATGTTTTGCACACTTCTCTCCATTCTGTGTTCGTTCACAGAAATGTGGAAAGCAATCACACGCCTCTCTGCGTGCTCTCTTACAAACTATCATTTTTAGGGAGAAAAATCAACTTCTTTTCCAGGGCCTCCGCCATTTTTTCTATTTTAGCCAAACGGCTCCTCTCTTTTTCGTAGATATAACCGTACTGTCTCCAACCCCCGCAGCGGATGTGCCCGATTTCTCCCTCGTTTCGTCCACAAAAGACTCCGTCCGCCGGAAATCCGGCCCCCAAAACATCATGGCGAAATTGCAGCTGGCTGTACGCTCCCGGAAAAAGGCATCGGCGAAATCGACACTCTGAAAACCGGAATGTCACCCGATAATCGGCGGCACATTCGCGCCATACCCCCGAAAGATTGCTGTCCCCAAGAGTACGACAGGCACGGAAAACAGTGAATGAAGGCCGCCCGTCCGGAGCCTTTCTCTGTTCAGCAGAATCTACGTTTTCTCTATGGAGTAATAAATTTTTCTAAAATCGGAAATGACTTCTATTTTGCGGTAATGTGCATAAACTAACAATGGCCTCTTGTCATTTGCCGCTGCCAAAATATAGCCATGCAGCTCATCTAAAGACGCTTTCCCGCAAGGCTTCCGACATCACGTTGCCAGTCCGCATACTGGGGAAATCGAACGGAGCTGCCCGAAAAATCCTCCATACCGCAGTTCCGATTGGCCACTGACCTTGAGTTTGTAGCCACGCACACGAGGTTCTTCACGAACGCCTTGGCAAGGAGCTCCATCATCCGCATACCGGATGGGAACTGTTGTTTCCGGCGTTCAGCATTGTGCATGCCTAATCAGGGAGGATGGGAGACGGATAATTTTTTTGAGGGGGACGTATCATGCAGCTGCTTTGGCATATATTCCGATGGTTCTGCGGCGGAGTCGTTTTCTGCGCTTTACAGCTTCTTTTGACCGGAAACTGCCATTGGACCGATCTTGCCGTATTCTCCCTCCTGTGTATCCCTTTGGACGCTGTCAACGAACGAATGCCCTGGACATTTCCGCTGTGGCTCCAGGCAGTTTTGGGAGGGATCGTGCTGATTGTTTCCCAGCTGGCCGCCGGGCTGGTTTTCAATGTCTGGCTTGGTTTGGGGCTTTGGGATTACACTTCTCTTTTCGGCAATTTTTTGGGGCAGATTTGTCTCAGATATGCGCTTTTATGGCTGCTGTTGGCCGGCCCGCTCTTGATTCTGTTTGATATGATCGGATTCCGATCTGGCGGTCCCTGGCCGCACTATAAGCTTATTTGAAAGAGCACGAAGCCCGTTGGGGCTTCGTGCTTACGTCTGGAATTCTTTATGGAGAAGCAGCGCTTTGCTTTTCACAATTAAAATGCAGCTGGCCCAAACCATGCTTCCCAGAAGGACACTCATGGCTATAGATAAAAGTCCCGGGATCAAGCAGCAACTATGCAGCCCCGCAAAGAAGACCGCTGCCAGCGCAGCAGTTGACACCGATACCGTGATCGAGCGCAGCAGCGGCCATCCCCGCATTGCCAGCGTCAGGATGGTCATCAGCCCCAACAGCCCCGCTGTTCCCGTATATAACATCTCCTTCATAACAGGAGAGATCCCCTCTAATACAGCGATCTTTCCGGCTGCGTCAAGCGTTTCCCAATTTTCCAGGAACCGCTGACAGAGGCGCTCAAAAACCGGATGGCTGAAGGCGGATTGTGTAAGGTGCGGCAGAATACAGGCACTGAGAAGGCCAATCCCTGCGGGCATCCATGTTCGGATTGCAGACAGCCGGCGCCGGTCTCTTCGCGCGGCTCCTACCCATCGCAGTAGGAACCAAATACCATACGCGATTGCGGCTCCCGCCAAATCGACCGCCACATCTCGTGCAGCTCCACTGCGCCCTGGAACAAACGTCTGATGAATCTCATCCAGGGCTGCCAGGACGGCACAGAAAACTCCCGCGGCAGCAGACCGGCGCAGGATGTTCCGGACAAAGGGCGCAAGCGCCGCTAACAACAGGATGACCAAAAGGAAATACAAAAACATGTGGGCGGCTTTTCTCTCAAAAAACGAGAGCACCTCAACAGCTGCCCCCTGAATATCGGCCTCGGACCGGGCATACGCAGGCGACAGCACAATTAAGATGCAATGCAGAAGTCCATCAGATACTTTCCCGGAGGCAGACGCTGTCTGGGCGGAAAATCCCCAAATGATTCGATACCAGAGCAACGGAGGAATCCAGAGCAGGAATCTGGCAAGGGGAAAATGCTTGGTCATAGAACACTCCTTATATCGTACAGGAAATCTGTCCCGAAAAAACCGCCATGCGAAATGTCAGCGCATGGCGGTTTTTTGAAAATTCTGAGCTTTATCTGGAAGCAGCCTGCTGCGGAATGCGAACCTCGGCGCCTTGCCCGCAGTTCACCTCTTCCGGCTCATGGAAAGTTGGCACAACCCTGTGCAGCGCCTCCCGAATGCAGGAGGAATCATTTTTCTCCAGGGCCTCCTGGAGGATCTCCAGCTTCTCTCTCAGCTCGCCGGGCGTAATCGCCGGCTGCCGTTCGATAAAGATCTGGCTGTTCTCCGTCTGCTCAATGTCCCGGCTGGCAATCAGCAGCTCCTCGTACAGCTTTTCGCCGGGCCGCAACCCCGTCTCTACAATGTCAATGTCCCGATACGGCACATACCCGGAGAGTCTGATCATATTTTCCGCCAAATCCAGAATTTTTACAGGTTGTCCCATATTCAGAACAAACAGCTCGTTCTTCCGGGCCATGGCGCCGGTCTGCAGCACCAGCTGTGCAGCTTCCGGAATTGTCATAAAATAACGGATAATGCGCTTGTCTGTTACCGTGATCGGTCCCCCCGCGGCGATCTGCCGCTGAAACAGCGGTACTACGGAGCCGTTGGAGCCCAGAACATTTCCGAATCGAACCGCCACGAAATCAGTGCCGCTGTGTCCTTTCATGGACTGGAGAATCATCTCGCAAAGCCGTTTGCTGGCGCCCATTACAGAGGTGGGATTGACCGCTTTGTCTGTGGAGATCAGTAGGAACTTCTGAACGTGGAACTCATCCGCGGCCCGCACGAGATTCAGTGTGCCAAACACATTGTTGCGGATCGCCTCCTGGGGGCTGTTTTCCATGAGCGGCACATGTTTGTGCGCCGCGGCATGAAAAACCACATCCGGCCGGTATGTAGCGAAGATCTGCCGCATCCGCTCTCTGTCCCGTATGGAAGCAATCTCCACTTTCAGATTGAGCCGCCCGCCATACTGATACAGCAGTTCTTGCTGGATATCATAGGCGTTATTCTCATAGATGTCCACGATCACCAGTTCTTTGGGATCGTGCTTGACAATCTGTCGGCACAGCTCTGAACCGATAGAGCCGCCTCCTCCAGTAACCAATACGGTTTTTCCAGAGAGATACGCATCCACAGGCGCTGGGTCCAAGTACACCGGCTCACGGCCCAATAAGTCCTCAATGCGGACCTCACGCAGTTGAGAGCGCATCGGCTTTTGGCGGATCATGTCCAGTGTACTGGGCAAAACAGAAATTTTGATCCGCTCGAGGCCGGACAGTTTCTGTAAAATCTCGTGGCGGCGGTTTTCCCCCGCAGATGGAATCGCCACAATGATCTCCTGAATATCCATCGCGCGCAGGCGCTCCTGCACTTGGCCGATCGTCCCCTTCACTTCCACGCCATGGATTCGTTTTCCCAGCTTGCCAAGGTCGTCATCAAAAAAGCATTGCACACTGTATCGGCTGTCTGGATTGCTCTGGAGCTCATCCAGCAGCTGAACGCCAGCTGCTCCTGCACCGACAATGGCCACAGGGATTTGATGGCTGCCCTTACTAAATAGTACCCGACTGCGGTAAACACGGTAGGCAAAGCGCAGCAGCAGCATTCCCAAGACCCAGAGGCTGGCCACACAAGTCAGGAGCATAAAGGAAATTATGCTCTGCAGAAAAATGCGGCTCAAGACCTCGTAGAGGAAAAATCCGCAAAATGCAGCCATGAGCAGCGACAGGTATTCCTTACTCTCAGCGTACCGCCAAAGGCTGTCATACGTGCGGAATAAAAGTTGGAAAAGCACTGTGCAGGCATAAAGCAACGCAAAATTTTGAATCAGCTGAACGCATTGTCCAACCGCATCCGTCAGATCATACCGCAGAGAAAACCACGAGAAAAAAGTCGAAAAAACAATTAAAATCAGACTGTCACACAAAAAGAGAATCTGTTTTCGCAGATGATTCATCTTGCCCATACGCTCCTAATTGCATTATGTGTCGTTCCCCATCTCATTTAGGTTATGATCATATAACAAATTATACAGCGTTATGGTCAAAATTTAAAGAAGAAATTTTTTCTCTGATGTGTTTTATAATAAATTTTATATCTAATTTGTGATTATCCGCATAAACACTATATTTTTAAGCATTTTGAAATATAAGAAACCACTCATTTTACCACGAATTTACCACGATTGAATGAGCCTTGATATGACCTATAAAGTAACACCCAAAAGACATCATACATCTAAATGGTGTCTTTTTTAAAAGCAGTCAATCCTAAGACTAACTGCTTTGTAAATATTGATATTTCTTTTTAGTTTACAAACGATTTAAAATGGTCGCTAAGTTCTCTTTATGCCATGAAGCACCAACCATTGTCTTATTTACCTTAAATGCTAATGTACCCTTTGATGTAGCAACTTCTAATTCATAAGACATTAACTTTTTATTGAATTTAGTGCTTGCTATTTCTTCCTTTGGAACGAAAAGAAATGCTTCATCTTCTAATTTGCCCGTTGCATTATTTAAACCGATAATAGCAATACCACTATCACTAAAGTTTATTGCGTAATGCTGCATTGAAAGAGCAGTGGCAATCGGTCCAAGAGCATATGTGAATTTACTTGGAAATATAACCCCAATAATAGATGAATTTTCATTAATTTTTATTTATCCTTATTTATAATTTAAATCTATATTTTTTAGTCGAACGAAGATACTCCTTTTTCTCTGCAAATTGGAAAATATTATCTTCCCGAAAAAGGGGGATCTGTCCTAATTATCCTAGTCATCCACATAAATACCAGAATTTCGGTATTCCTCTTCCGAGGGAGCAGTGATGAGGATAGCCCGGTTCCGGCCATAGTACACAAAGAAGCTGCCCGCTGCTGCGGCGTGGGCGTGGCCCTCCTCCAGCACGGCCTGGAGGTCTTCCATGGAGCCGCAGCCGCCGCTGGCGATCACCGGGATGGAGACGGCGTCCGCCACACTGCGCACCAGAGACAGATCATAGCCCTTCATCTGCCCATCCCGGTTGATGGAACCCAACAGGATCTCCCCAGTTCCCAGCTCCTGGGCCCTTCGGGCAAGCCGGACTGGAGAGAAGGCTGTTTTCTCCCGCCCGCCCCGGATATAGCAGAAGGAGCGGCCCAGCACGTCGGTCTTCACATCGATGGAAGCCACGATGCTCTGGCTGCCCGCGTAGGCCACCGCCTCCCGAATGAGGTCCGGCGTCTCTACCAGGGCGGTGTTGAGGATCACCTTCTCGTAGCCGATGGCAAACAGGCGCTGGATCTGCTCCAGGGAGTGGACTCCGCCTCCGTAGCTCAGGGGCATGAATGCCTCTGTGGCGATGTCGTGCAGCAGGTCGTAGTCCGGCTCCCCGCCGGTCCGGGGAGCGCTGATGTCCAGGATGCACAGCTCGTCCACGCCCTTGTTGTTGAAGATCTTTACGGCGTTCACCGGGGCTCCCAGATACCGGGGCTTATCAAACTTTTGGGTCTTCACCAGCCCGCCCTCCTGCAGCAGGAGGCTGGGGATGATGCGGGGACGGCGATACATGCTCAGCACCTCTCAGCAAAGTTTTCCAGCAGCTTCATGCCGTACAGATGGCTTTTCTCCGGGTGGAACTGCACCCCGTAGACGCTGCCGCCGTATACGGCGGAGGGGAACCTGTATCCGTATTCGCACTCCATCAGCACCAGGGCCGGGTCCTCACAAGCCGCGTGGTAGGAGTGGACATAGTAATACCGTTCCCGGGGTTCTAGCCCCTCTGTCAGCGGCGTTTGGGTGCGCACGTACGTCCGGTCCCAGCCCATGTGGGGGATCTTCAGCGCTGTCTCCAGCGGGAAGTCAAACCGCTTGCAGGAAAAGGGCAGCAGTCCCAGGCCGGAGAGCGTCCCCTCCTGGCTGCTCTGTCCCAGCAGCTGCATCCCCAGGCAGATCCCAAGCAGGGGCTTTCCCTGCTCCAGGGCATGCTCCCGGATCAGATCCGGCAGGCCGAATTCCCGCAGGCGTCCCATGCCCGCGTCAAAAGCTCCCACCCCGGGCAGGATCAGCTTGTCCGCACGCCGGATGTCTCCGGCGTCCCGGGAGATTGTTACCTCCCGGACCCCGATCTTCCGGAGCATATTCTGAATGGAGCCAACATTGCCCATCTCATAGTCCAAAATGACGATCATGCCAGGGTCCTCTCCTGCTTTAACGGAATTTCTTCTTCTCCACGCCCAGCGCCCGCAGCACCACGGTGCCGAACTGGATCAGCCCCCAGCTGTTGCGGTAATCCCGGAAGGTCTTGTTCTCTCCGTCGATGATGGTTTGGAATTCCTCCGCCGTGAGTCCCAGCTTCTTGGCGATGTAGGCCTTGTCCTCCTCCATCTGCTGAGGATCGTAGGGCGGCTGCTCCAGCTCCGCCAGAGCCTCCTCCCGGGTCATGGTGCCCGCTAGGATCTCGTTGGAGAAATAGCACTTACGCTTGTCGTAGCCGAATTTATGGGGTAGGTAGTATCCCTCATAGAACCGGGTGAAGACGTTCTCGTAGTGCTTGTTCTCGTAAGGCTGCCAGCCGAAGTGCTCCTGCAAAAAGAGCTTCACCTTTTCCTTGTTGTACTCCACCATGTCCAGGGGAGCCACCCGTTTCATCCCCTTGAAGATGGGATAGTACACCCGGTACTTCACCATGCCGCACAGGGGGAAGGTCTTCAGGGGGCGGGTGCCGAATTTGTGGTGGATGTCCCGGATCATTTTCAGGTCATTCATATACACCCACTCCACCGGAGGACGGATGCATTCCGTAGCGCTGTTGGCTCCGGTGAGCACATATTGGATGCCGTACTTCACCGCGTAGTTATAGAGTCCGGCAAAGATGGCGTGGTCCTGGGGCATGTCCTGATAGGGCACCTGGGACTTGAAAAAGGCCAGCTGCAGATCCTTCATCTCGTTCCAGTCCACCACCTCGGTGTACATGTCCAGGTCCAGGGCCTTCACGATCCTCTCGATGTTCTCCACCGCCACATTCAGGTTCCAGCCGGTGTCCACCGAATAGACCAGGGGATTGAGACCCATCAGCTCCTTGGCTACGTAGCACAGGTAGGAGCTGTCCACGCCGCCGCTCATGCCGATGATGCAGTCATACTTACGCCCCTTGGAGGCGGCCTTGATCTGCTCCGCCGTGCGGCGCAGCAGGTCCGGGTCCTTCAGTTTGTCCTGCCAGGAGGGCTGGATGTTCTGGTAAAAATCGTTGCAGAAATCGCACACGCCGTGCTCGTCAAAGGTGATGGCGCTGTCGGAGGTATCCATCACGCAGTTGGTACAGCGTTGGTAGGGACGGTGGGTATCGTTCATAGAAAAAAGTCCTTTCCTTGGTGAAAAATCGATCCCGGGGTCAAAACTTCCACAGGCCCAGGGCATAGAGCGCCAGAAGCCGCACGCCATTGGCCAGGATCGTGGCCCAGCAGAAGCCGGTGAGGCCGTATGCCGGAAGCAATGCCATGGCCAGCAGCAGGTACGTCCCGCCGTAGACCAGCTGGATGGCCAGGATCCAACGGGTGGAACAGCATTTGAGGATCATGGGCTGGGCCATGTTTCCGGCGATGGAGACCACCGCCCCCAGATTGGCCAGCAAAATGTAAGGCGCGGACGCCTCATACAACGTGGGATAGAGCAGGCGTGTGAACCAGGGGGCCAGCAGCCAGCAGCCCAGGAAAAACACGCCCAGGCATGCCGCTGAGATGCCGTTGACCAGCACAAACAGCCGCCGGGAGGCCCGGAAACTCTTCTGGGCGAAATACCCCAGCAGTACGCCGGCAATGGGCGTCATGACGATACCGGCGCTCTTGCCGAAGAACGAGGCTGTGGAGTAGTAGGACACGCTCTCCGGTCCCAGCACCGGGTAGATGATCATGCGGTCGGCATACAGCAGCAGGTTTCCCACCAGGCTGGAGAGCATGAATACCACGGCTTTCTGGGCGGTCTCCCCGAACAGCGGAGTACGGCGGCAGGGCTCGTGGACGAAAGGAGTCCGCAGGGACACATAGAGAAGGCCCGCCCCCTCCCCGATGAGGAATACCATGGGCCAGAGGGATTCGGTGGCAAAGGGAAACGCTGCGGCGGTATAGGCCAAGCTCACCAGTACGTTGCACCAGAAGATTCGCTTGAAATTCAACTCCAGACGGAAAAACGCACAGGCGTACTGATAAAGATTGGAGACCATGAGATAGGCCGTCAGCAACAGCGCGGTCACGGTGTCGTAGGCGAACATCTGCCACAGCACAGCGGAAAAAACCACCGAACCCGCACAGCCCAGGGCACACAGAAGATTAAAGTCCCCCTGGATCCCCTGTTCCTCGTACTGGCTGTTCTGCACCAGCCGGATGTTGTTCAAAGAGTTGCCCACCAGAGCGGTGCAGACGTTGACTAGGCCCGTTACCGTCAGCAGCGTGCCGTAGGTATCCTCCGGCAGCCGGGCCGCCAGCAGCGGGAACACCACGATCTGCCGGGCGAAGGTGTAAATTACCGAGGCGAGGATGTTGACGGCAAAGTCCCCGGTGATGCGGCCCAGCGCTGGGGCAGAGTTTCCAAGTTTTGAAAAGATCTGCTTTTTTAGGAACATCGGTTACAGGGCCTCCGTGGATCGTTTTTTACCCTTGGATCGAAGCAGCCAAGCCAGTAGAATGCAAAATCCATACTGGAAAAAGACTTCCGCACTGTAAATGCTGCCGGAGAGAAAACGCTGCGGCAAGAACGCCAAAACATACAGCATAAAGACCGCCAGGTATGGCGTTTGAAAAGATTTCTTGATCAGATAGAACAGAATGATGACTCCGGCAATCAGAACCAGGAACATCACAGGGAGACCAAAATCGGTTGCAAGTTCCAGGAAGAAGTTGTGGGGATATGTCCCGTATTTCTCCTGGAAAGAAAAGGGGCCTTGTCCGGTGAGAGGCACCTGCTTGATCTCGTTCCAGGCGTTGGTCCAAAGTGCGATTCTGCCGCCGGAGGCGGTATTGTTCAGCTTCCTGGACAGCTCCGCGATCTGATCATATTCCTCCTGGGTGATGGTTCCGTTTTGCAGGGCCTCGTCTGCCTGCCCGCTGGTGAAGAAGCCCACAACATCCTGATATTCTGTATCCTCAGAGGGCTCCTTTTCCGGCGGAGGCGTGGGTTTCCCGGAAGGGTCTGTCTCCGTGGTGGGGGGCGTTTGCTCCGAGGGATCTGTCTGGCCCGGAGGCGTTGTCTCCGCAATGATATTTTGGGCGGAATCCAGATCCTCCACACTCATACTTACGGACTCCGGGGAGACCAGCTCTTTCAAAAACGCGATCCACCGGTTTTCCACGCCATAGGATGGATAAAGAACGGTGGAAAACAGAACGACAGCCGCCAGTGCCCAGGCAGGAAAGGCCAAGGACTGTTTTGTGGGTCGCTTCGTTTTCACGCAATAGACCGGGATCAGGAACGCCGCGAAGAGAAGACAGAGGATCGGTCCTTTACTGGAGGCCAATGTCAGCGTGATCGAAAAGAGAACATACAGCGCAATATTCAGACGAAATGCCCTCGTTGCCGGCTTTTGATAGAGGATCGTGTCTGCCATAAGGATCACACACAGCGTGACCAGGGAATACGCCAGAGACATGGAGGGATAGACGCCCAGCTCCGTTACGCCATACTCAGCGGATGGCAGATAAAACCGTACGCAGTAGTAGATCGTCATGGGGGCAAAGGCAATGGCATAATAGCGGCAGACAGTTAAAAACTGCGGTAAAAGCTGTTTGAGGAAAATGACCAAAAACGCGCAGTAGTACGCAAAGAGATAGCTCCCGTTCACCACCGCATATTCAAGGACCAGGCGGATATCATGCTGCATCAGCAACGCCAGGACCATGACGGCAAAAAACACCGCAAGGATCCAGATGGAACGTTTGAGGAAATCCCGGTTCGCAGGTTCATGGATCCACAGGCGAACCAACTCAATCAAAATCAGGCAAAGCGCAATAGCCTGCATGCCCAGCGTGATGCCGGAACGCAGCCAGCCATGCTGATGTCCGTCCATGAAAAAGGTCAGGCAGTTAAAAAAGCAGGAACCGATGAAGGGAATCGGAAGGACTGCCAATATAATTTTATCAAAGTGTGTCTTGAGCCAACCCATATGTCTTTATGCCTTTCCGGAAATAAATTCCCCTGCCATATCCGTACTGGCAAAGTCCTGAAGGGGCAGCTTTACAGGCGCACCGGCCTTCTGGCTCTTGTAGATCGCCAGCACCATTTCCAGAGCATTGCGGCCTGCCACCGCGTCCACATAGGGTTTGCGGTTTTGCTCAATGGCCTCCATCATGTCGGCGAACAGGCTGGTGTGGCCGTTGCCGTAGACATTGCTGGTGGCTTCCCGCAAGCCCTGCTTGTCCGCATCGGCGGCCTCCGCGTCCGCGAACCGCCAGACATCGATGTTGTTGGTGGAAGTGCCGCCGATTTTGACGGTGCCCTGCTCCCCAAAGAGGTACAAGGTCTCTTCCAGGTTCTTGGGATAGACGTTGGTGGTACCCTCAATGGTACCCACAGCGCCGTTTTTGAACTTCACTACCGCAAGGCCCACGTCCTCGGCCTCCAGGTAGTCATGGAACTGCTGACGGGTGACGCCGTAGACCTCCTCCACCTCGTCTCCCATCATCCAGCGAAGCAGGTCGATGCCGTGGATGCACTGGTTCATGAGGCACCCGCCATCCTGGGACCAGGTCCCCCGCCAGGGAGCCTGATCATAGTAATCCCGGTTGCGGTTCCAGCGCACGTGGATGGCCCCGTGGGAAAGGCGGCCGAACCGGCCTGCCTCCAGGGCCCGGCGGGTTTCCTGCACCGCCATGTTGAAGCGGTTCTGGTGGCAGGCGGCTACCTTGACTCCCTTGGCGTCACTGCAGCGGATGATCTCCTCCGCGTCCGCCATACTCATGGCCATGGGCTTTTCAATGATGACATTCACCCCGGCGTCGATGCAGTCCAGGGCGATCTGGGCATGGAGGCCGCTCTCCGTGGCAATGCTGGCCAGCGTGAGGTCATTTTCTGCAAGCATCTGCCGGTAGTCCGTGTAGCGCTTGATGGATGGATCCCCTGCCAGGTCGTATTTTGCCAGCAGGGCGTCCATTTTCTCCGGGACTACGTCGCACACGGCGACGATCTCCAGGCGGTTGTTCAAGGCGGCTTTGATGTGATTGACCGCAATGCGGCCGCAGCCGATAAGGGCGTATTTCATGACGGTAAATCTCCTTTACAGCGTTTCCAGGACAGCTTTCACGATTTCGTCCTGCACGGATTCCTCCAGATAGGGATGCATGGGAATGGAGATGGTCCGGTTGCAGTACTCCACCGCATTGGGATAGGTCTCTCCGTATGTCTCCAGTGCCCGGAACACCGGTAGCATGTGCATGGGAGTGGGATAGTAGAGATTCGTGGGGATACCCCGCTCTTTCAGATGGGCGATCAGCCGCGCCCGCTGGGCGGTATCTGCCGCCAGAAGGGTGTACTGATACCAACTGTGCTGGCTATCCTGTTCCACCGGAGGAAGCACGAACTTCCCCTGGAAGGCGGCGCTGTAGCGGCCTGCGGCAGCTTCCCGATCCCGAATCTCGTACTCCTCCAGGGCTTCCAGCTTGGGCAGGAGGATGGCGGCCTGGAGGTTATCCAGTCGGGAGTTAACGCCCGCCCGGATGTTGTCGTACTTGCCGCCGGGGCCCTTGCCGTGGACGCAGATAGAGCGCAGCAGATCCGCCAACGCGTCGTCGTCGGTAAAAATGGCGCCTCCGTCTCCGTAGCAGCCCAGCGTCTTGGCCGGGAAGAAGGAGGTAGTGGAGATGGTGCCGAAGGAGCAGCACATCTTTCCTTTGTAGGAGGCGCCCATGCTCTGGGCAGCATCCTCCAGCAGAGTCAAGCCGTACTTGTCGCAGATGGCGGCAATGGCATCATAATCACAAGGATTACCCAGGAAATCAACCGCCACCACCACGCGGGGCTTCAGCTTCCCCTCCGAGAGCACTGCCTGGATCTGACGCTCCAGGCTCTCGGGGGCCAAATTGTAGCTGTCCATGGACACGTCGCAGAACACTGGGGTGGCACCCAGCATGTTTGCGGGCTCCACCGAGGCGATAAAGGTGCAGTCCGGGCAGAAGACGGCATCGCCCTCACCAACGCCCAGGGCCATATAGGCCGCCTGAAGGGCGTCGGTGCCATTGCCGCAGCTGATGCAGTGCTTCCGGCCCACGTATTCCGCCAGTTGTCGCTCCAGTTCCTTCACATAGGGACCGCCGATGAACTGCCCGGCATCCAAGACCGCCTGAATGTTGGCGTCGATCTCCGGTTTCAGTGCACGATATTGTGCTTTCAGATCAATAAATTCCATTCCATTTGCCTCATTTTCGTTTGCTGCTCCGCATCTGACCTCGCTGCCCTATGAGGCAGCGTCAGTCGTCTGCAAGAGAAGCCTTGAGATTTTTCAGGAACTGCCGGTGATCGATGGCGAAATTTCCTGTTACGGTGGCCCCGGCGGGGACGTCCTTGGTGACCACAGAACCAAGAGAGACCCGGGCCCCGTCCCCGATGCGGATGCGGTTGGAAATCGTGGCGTTGACGCCGATCCAGACGTCGGATCCAATCCGGCAATTCCCGGCAATATGTGCGCCGGAGGCTACAAACGTCCGTGTACCCAGTTGGGCGCCGTGTCCAATATGGACCAAATGGTCCAGCTTGACACCTTGCTCAAGCAGCGTGACATCTGTGGGGAGAATGCCCTGGGCCACCCCGCTTTGGGCACAGATTTCCACAGAATCTTTAATTACCACGGATCCCATATCTTCTAAGGTGATCGCTTTGCTTTTATACCGTGCCGGAGAGAAACTCTTGATCCCAATGGTAGCCCCTGCACAGATGCGGACATCATCGCCAATGGTTACAAAAGATTGAATGATGGCACCAGGTTCAATCACTGCGTTTTTCCCGATTGTCACATTATAGGGCGCAATGTATGCAGTGGGGGAAATCTGCGCATTTTCTCCAATTTTCGTGGGAATTTGCAGGCGCACGGTATTTTTTGCCAGAAAATTGTATAAACTGTAAAAGGCAAACTTCGGTGCATCTGATAAGAGTAATCCTGGTATATGCACCGAGATTTTGTCCGCCAATTCTTTGGTGCAGATGACTGCGGAAATTCCGGGATGGTCCAGGCAGGGGAGAAATTTTTCCTTTTCCAGGAAGGTCAATACCGCTGTACCCCGGATGTCCGCACACAACTCTGCGCTTTCCACCTCACAGTCCCGCACCACCTCCGCCAAGTCTGTACCTGCATAGACCGCCAGTTCAGAAAGTCTCATCAAAAAGTCCCTTTCCCTTCTTACACGCCTGTGCCGTAATGCTCGAAGCCAAAGGCCGTGACCTCTTCTTTATGATAGATGTTGCGCAGGTCAAACAGGATAGGCTGTGCCATTTCCGCTTTCAACCGTACAAAATCCAGCGTACTGAACTCACCCCATTCTGTGGCAAGAACGATAGCATCCGCATTTCGTACAGCATCTGCCAGGGAAGTGCACCAAACGATCTCGGGATGGTTTTCACCCAGAGCCGCTTTTGTGTTTTCCATAGCCTTGGGATCATACAGCCGCAGGTCAAACCGGCCGCTTTCCATCAGGGCTTGGGCGATGGCGATGGCCGGAGATTCCCGGATGTCATCCGTTTCCGGTTTGAAGGACAAGCCGAGCAGCGCGATGGTCCCCCCCTCCGGGAAGCGGGACATCACTTTTCGGGCCGCCCGCTGCTTTTGCCGCTCATTGGCGGCGATGACGCTCTCCACCACTGTCAGCGGGGCGTTGTACTTCACGCCGGTGTCCGCCAGGGCCTTGGTATCCTTAGGGAAGCAGCTGCCGCCGTAGCCGGGGCCGGGATGGAGGAACTTAGGACTGATGCGCCCGTCCTTCCCCATGGCTGCGGCCACCTCCAGGGCGTTGGCTCCCACCTGTTCGCAGAGATTGGCGATTTCATTGATGAAGGTGATCTTGGTGGCCAGGAAGGCGTTGGAAGCGTATTTGATCATCTCCGCCGTTTCCGGCGTGGTGACCACAATAGGCTTGTTGGACCGGGAGAACACTTTATATAAGGTCCGCAGGCGTCGCTCCGCTTCTTCGCTGAATACGCCCAGCACGATGCGGTCCGGATTATTGAAGTCCCCCACCGCACGGCCTTCCCGCAGGAATTCCGGGTTGGAGGCTACATCAAAGGGAATATCCTTTCCCAGACGAGCAAGACGGATGGCCATGCGTTCCTTCAAAGCACGTGCCGTACCGACCGGAACGGTAGACTTGTCCACCACCAGCTTGTAGCTTTGCATATAGTCTGCGATCTCGTCTACTGCGCTGTATACATATTTCATATCTGCGCTGCCGTCCGGTGCCTCCGGTGTTCCCACGGCAATGAAAATCAGTTCGCCGTGCTCCACGGCCTCCTTAACATCGCAGGTAAACCGCAGACGCCCACTGGTAAGCCCGTCGGAGAGCTGAACCTCCGCGCCAGGCTCGTAAATGGGACAAATCCCCTGCTGCAGCTTTTGAATCTTCTCTGGAATTACATCCAGGCATACCACTTCATTGCCCCATTTGGCAAAGCCTAATCCAGCGATCAGTCCCACATAGCCGGTTCCAATGACCGTGATCTTTTGCATCATTTTCTCTCCGATCTTTTCTTATCTATAAAGTCGGGCTGCCAGGGTCCGGTAATCCAGCAACTCTCTGGCGCACCGCTGGGAATTGCGCTGTAGGGCCGGCAGATCCACCTTTCCACAGGCGATTTCTTGCAGTACAGCGGTAATTTCCGTCTCGTCCCGCACCCAGAGCATGTTTCCATAGTCGTAATCCTTTACATATCCGGAATGGGGATAAAGCAGGATGGGACATCCTGCGCAGACTGCATTTTGCATGATGGCCGAGACTTTGCCGGGTTGACAGTAAAGGTCGGCAGCACAGAGGTATTCCATCAGATCGTCACTGTTTTTCCATCCCAGGTAGATCACACGAGAATCAGAATCCATCTGAGCGCGAAGCTGGGACTGCGTTTCCACCGGAATGGAACCGATCACCGCAAGCTTTGCTTTCAGCTCCGGCACCGCGGCAAAGGCCCGTAGGAGGCTGTCTGTCTTTTTGGCCGGCTCCAGCTTGCCTGCGTGTACCAGCAGTAACTCATCCGGTACAAGGCCCAACTCCTCCCTGCGGCGTTGTCGTGCCATGTCATACTCCTCCGGACTGGGAATCATACCGCCCAGAGGATAGAACTCCGTCAGCGATTCCGGCACGCCGTAATTCTCGATATTGAACCGGCGACACTCGTCGGAAATGCAGAGATATTTCTCTAGATACGGCAGAGCTTTCTGCACCAGATGCCGATAAAAGATCCGGTGCAGCACATGCAGCGACAGCCAGTTGGTTCCGGAGGTGTAGTAATCCGCGTGGGTATCGGCATAGAGCTTTACTTCTGGGTGAGCCTTTTTGTAACTGATGACATCCAGTACAGACCAATACCCCAAATCATGGGAGAGAATCACGTCGGGGGCAAAGTCCACCAGCAGCCGATACAGCCCCTTTACCTTACGGAACTTATCCGATACAAAATGATTTCCGACAAAAACATAAGGTAATCGAATGAGCCGGACGCCGTCTGGTAAAACATAGTCGCAAAACCCGCCTTTTACCAGTTCGCCGTTTTTAAAAAAATATTCATTTGCAATATACAGAACCTCGTGACCATCCAAGGCATTTTGATGAGACAAAATGTTATCTTGGTAAGACATATTTTCAGTAAAAGGCCCTGCAACACCTACATGAGCGATTCGCATAACCTTTCTCCTGTTAAGTTTTAGAGATCCAAATGTTTCTTCATAACAGCCCATTTAATGGGAACATAGACATTCTCAGGTAAAATAGTACGGGCAACCCCCATCACGCAGGATTTCGTCCGTCCAAACCATGTCTGTGTTCGGGTATCCCAACTGCCGACTCCGTGATGAACCGCATAGGTTTTGCAGGGATCGATTTTAAATTGAACTTCCAACGGGGCATTTTTGTTTCTGGATTTCCGATACGGTCCAAAGTAAGCAGAGGGAAGTAAATGAACATTCCCATGGGCAATATAGGAATCGCCCATTTTGAAATTCCATTGCCGAATGCTCATCGCAGTGATGATCTTGTCATTTTCCATAATATCCAAGGTCCCATCCGGAAGACGAAAATGCCGATTATCATAATAGGATAAAAGATCCTGGAGCCACACATTTCCCTTTTCTGCAAGCATGATTGCAGCAGGAATGGTACAATCCTGATAACTCGTAACGACCCCGCCTAAAGAGAGCAGGTCATCCAAATTTTTCAGCAGTTCAATATCAGAGTCCAGATAAATTCCGCCTTCAGTATACAGTGCATATAGCCGCACGTAATCTGTAACAAAGGCCCATTTTTTTTCTTCATAGGCCTCTTTTACAAAAGTATTTTGACCAATATCAAAGTTATCCTCATTCCACACTTTAATTTGATAATCCGGACAATATTTTTTCCAGGATTCCATGCATTTTAATGCAACAGGCCCCATCTGTCCTCTGCCGAACCAGCAATAGTGTAAAATTTTGGGAATCATAGTTCTCAGTCCTAACGTTTCAAATTTCTTTCCGCCAAACCATCTTGTTGACTACGCCGGTGTAACTCTGGATGATCTTCACCACTTTCGTGGAGACGTTCTCCTCCACGTAGTCCGGCACCGGGAGGCCGTAATCTCCATTTTGGTGCATGGCCACCGCCGTCTCCACCGCCTGGAGCACCTGCTCCGTGGTGATGCCTGCCAGCACAAAGTCCCCCTTGTCCAGGGCCTCCGGCCGCTCGGTGGAAGTGCGGATGCACACCGCCGGGAAGGGATGCCCCACGGAGAGGAAGAAGCTGGATTCCTCCGGCAGGGTGCCGCTGTCGGACACCACGCAGAAGGCATGCATCTGCAGGCAGTTGTAGTCGTGGAAGCCCAGGGGCTTGTGCTGCCGCACCCGGGGATCAAAGACAAAGCCCCGCTTTTCAATATACTTGGCGCTGCGGGGATGGCAGGAATACAGAATCGGCAGGTCGTACCGCTCCGCCAGGGCGTTCACCGCGTTCATCAGCGAAAAGAAGTTTTTCTCCGTGTCGATGTTTTCCTCCCGGTGGGCGGAGAGCAGGATGTACTTCCCCTTCTCCAGCCCCAGCCGCTGGTGGATGTCGGAGGCTTCGATCTTCTCCAGATTGGCGTGGAGCACCTCCGCCATGGGGGAACCGGTGACATAGGTGCGCTCCTTGGGCAGTCCGCACTCATGGAGATACTTCCGGGCGTGCTCGGAATACGCAAGGTTCACATCGGAGATGATGTCCACGATCCGCCGGTTGGTCTCCTCCGGCAGGCACTCGTCCTTGCAGCGGTTGCCCGCCTCCATGTGGAAGATGGGAATGTGGAGCCGCTTGGCAGCGATGGCGCTGAGGCAGGAGTTGGTATCCCCCAGGATCAGCAGGGCATCCGGCTGCTGTTCGACCATAATACTGTAACTTTTGGCTATAATATTGCCGATCGTCTCTCCCAGATCCGCGCCTACGGCGTCCAGATAGAAGTCCGGCGCCCGGAGGCCCAGGTCGTCAAAGAACACCTGGTTGAGCTCGTAGTCATAGTTCTGGCCGGTGTGGACCAGGATCTGATCAAAGTAGCGGTCACACTTTTTGATGACGGCGGAGAGCCGGATGATCTCCGGCCGGGTGCCGATAATGGTCATGAGTTTCAAGCGGGACACGGTTCAAACCTCCTCAAAGTAGGTGTCGGGTCGCTGGGGATCAAAGCGCTCGTTGGCCCACATGACGGTCACCAGATCCTCCGTATCGGAGAGGTTGATGATGTTGTGGGTGTACCCGGGCAGCATGTGCACCGCCTGGATGTTCTCCCCGGAGACCCGGAACTCCAGCACCTTATCGGAGCCGATCTCCCGCTCCTGGATCAGGGCCTGGCCGGAGACCACCATGAAAAACTCCCATTTGCTGTGGTGCCAGTGCTGGCCCTTGGTGATGCCGGGCTTGGAGATGTTCACGCTGAACTGGCCGCAGTTGGCCGTTTTCAGCAGCTCCGTAAAGCTGCCCCGCTCATCCACATTCATCTTCAGGGGGAAGCAGACCGCCTCCTCCGGGAGATACGAGAGATACGTGGAATAGAGTTTCTTTGCAAAGGAACCGGCAGGGATCTCCGGCAGCAGCAACGTCCGGGGCTGGTCGTGGAACTGATGGAGCAGATCCACGATCTCCCCCAGGGTGGCGGTATGGGTCACCGGCACGGCGCAAAGACCGTCCGCCCCCGCCGTCTCCTCCCCCTTCAGGGCCCGGAGGAACTCGTCCACCACATCGTCGATATAGCAGAGGGTCAAGCTCACCGCCGGATCGCTCACCGTAATGGGAAGATCCCGGGCGATGTTATGGCAGAAGGTGGCCACCACGCTGTTGTAGTTGGGACGACACCACTTGCCAAATATGTTGGGCAGGCGGTAGATCAACGTCTTGGCCCCGGTGCGCGCCCCGTAGGAGCGCACCAGATCCTCCCCCGCCAGCTTGCTGCGGCCGTAGGGGTTGTCCCGCAGGGCCTGGATAGAGGAGGTCAGCAGCACCGGGCAGGGATTGCCCGCTTTTTCCAGAGCGGAGAGGAGCCGGGCCGTCAGGTCCCGGTTGCCGGTGAGGAACTCATCCTCCGTCTCCGGCCGGTTCACCCCCGCCAGGTGAAAGACGAAATCCGCTTCGGCGCAGTATGCCTCCAGGGCCCCCTCGGGGGACTGGTGGGTGTACGTCAGCAGCTCCAACTCCGTGGGAAGGCCCCGGGTCCGGTCCTTGCCGTCCCGTACCGCTTTCAATGTCTCCATCAGGTTCCGGCCCACAAAGCCGTGGGCTCCGGTAATGAGGATCTTCATGCCTGCTTCTCCCATTCCGCCAGCTCCTGCTGAATATAGGGCAGGGCCAGCAGCTTCTCCTTCACCTGCTCCACGTTCAGAAGCGCGGTGTTATTGGAATTAAATTCCGTCAGGGTGTTTCGGGTCTGGTCTCCCTGGGTAAAATACTTATCGTAGTTCAGGTCCCGCTTGTCGCAGGGCACCCGGTAAAAGCCACCCAGATCCAGGGCGTGGGCGCACTCCTCATTGGTCAGCAGAGTCTCATAGAGCTTTTCCCCGTGGCGGATGCCGATGACCCGGGTCTCCGCCTCCGGACAGAACAGCTCCCGCACCGCCTGGGCCAGCACAGCGATAGTGCAGGCCGGAGCCTTTTGGACCAGGATGTCGCCGCTTTCCCCGTGCTCGAAAGCGAAGAGCACCAGGTCCACCGCCTCCTCCAGAGACATGACGAACCGGGTCATTTCCGGCTCTGTGATGGTAAGTGGCTTGCCTGCCTTCATCTGCTCGATCCACAGGGGCACCACGCTGCCCCGGGAGCAGAGAACGTTGCCGTAGCGGGTGCAGCAGATCTTGGTGCGCTCCGGGCTGACGGTGCGGCTCTTGGCCACGATGACCTTTTCCATCATGGCCTTGGAGGTGCCCATGGCGTTGACGGGGTAGGCCGCCTTGTCGGTGGAAAGGCAGATCACAGACTTCACCCCCGCGTCGATGGCGGCCGTGAGGACGTTGTCCGTGCCGATGACATTGGTTTTCACCGCCTCCAGGGGGAAGAACTCGCAGGAGGGCACCTGCTTGAGAGCCGCGGCGTGGAAGATATAGTCCACCCCGTACATAGCGTTGCGGACGCTGGCCAGGTCCCGCACGTCGCCGATGAAGAAGCGGAGCTTGTCCGCCGCTTCTGGCATGGCGGCCTGGAAGGCGTGGCGCATGTCGTCCTGCTTCTTCTCGTCCCGGGAGAAGATGCGGATCTCCCCGATGTCAGTCTTCAAAAAGCGGTCCAGCACGGCGTTGCCGAAAGAGCCGGTGCCGCCGGTGATCAGTAAGGTCTTTCCTTGAAACATACGCTTCAGCGCTCCAATCCACGCATGATGATCTCATAACTCTGCTCCGCTGTATAATGAGCAGAAAAATACATTCGTCCCGCATCGCCCATGGAAGCGAGATCTGCAGAGCAGGCGCGTTCCACCGTCCGCACAAAAGCGGCTGGGTCGTCGCTGGGACACTTCCAGCCAAAGCCGCCCGCCTGGGCAATGTCTCCGATATCGGTAGCCGGATCTGTGCAGGCGATCACCGGCAAACCCGCCTGGAGATAGGAGAGCAGCCGGGAGGGGAAATTGGGAATGGTAAACCGGTGGTCCAGAAACAGCAGTCCCACATGGCAGGATCGGACCAGCTTATCATAGTCTGCCCGGGGCAGGCCGGATAATAAGAGGAGATTGGAATACTTCTCGGCTTCCACGAAAGTCCGGAGCTTTCCATACTCCGTTCCGCTACCGCAGATAACGAAAAAAGCGTCCGGAACGTGAACCGCCGCTCGCAGACATTCGATCACAAAGGGAATATCCTGGGGACGGCCCAGGTTCCCGCCATACAGAAAGATCTTCCGCCCCTGGGGGATGCCGTACTTCGCCCGGATGGCAGATGCTTCTTCCGGAGACACGGTCCAAAAATCCGGTTCCTCGCTGTTGGGACAGACCTCCACCTGCTGGGGCTCCAGAGCCGGATTGTGCCGGAGCACATACTTCACATTGGCGGGACTCATGCAACCGATCTGATCAGCCAGAGCGTAGAGCTTTTTCTCCTTGGCACGGAAATACCGATACACCGGACCGCTCTGGGAAATAGCGCCCAGGTCGGCGATCCCTTGAGGCCAGATGTCCTTGAGAAGCAGGTAGAACTTCGCTCCGTCCCGCTTTTTGATATAGGCCACCACGCCCGCCAGAGTGATAGGCGGCGTGGCCATCAGGATGAGGTCATAGCGCTCATTCCGGCAATGCCGGTCCAGGGCCCGCCGGATATTGGGGCCGATCTGCAAAGACGCGATGCCTTTTTTGAGGAGTCCCACCTTTTGCATCTGGGGCGTCTGCACATGCAGAACGGCATAGCCCTCACGGCGATCATCATAGGTGGCGCGATCCGGTTGGACGGAAATGATGCGGACAAAGTGTCCGTTTTTGACAAAGATCCGCAGAAGATCCGGATAGATCCCCCGGTCCTCCAACGACGCAATGGGTGCCAGAGACAAAAATAATACGTTCATAGAACCTTCCCGCTATCCTTTTTTTCGCAGCAGCATGAAGGCCTCACTGCTGCCCATGCCCCACTGCAATCCGCAGGAACGGTCCGTCTCCCGGACGTACTGGGCAGAGCGGGGATGGGGATAGGCCCGGGCCTCCGTCTGGTAGGCTAGCAGGGCTGCCTCTTTCAGGGCAGCGTAATCGGTGATGTCCACCATGACATTGGGCAAAAATGCCGTGTGGGCAAGCTGAGGGTTCCACTCCGTGGAGGAGGGCACTCGGTAGCAGTACAGCTCCCGCACCGTCTGTCCCGGCACCGGCCGCACCGCCACCAACGTGGAGCGGTACACCATCTGGTGATCCAGGTTTACGTCCCCAAAAAAATGGGTATACGCCACCTCCGGCGCCACGGCGTCCACCGTATCCTCAATGAGCTGGTTCACCTCCACATGGGGCACGGTATCCAGCCGCATGTCCGGCAGCGTGCCGAAATGCACCGCTTTCACCCCCAGCAGGGCATTGGCCCGGCGGGCCTCCTCCTGCTTCTGTGCCAGGATCTGCGGCAGGCGGGGGTCGTTTCGGTACTGGGCGGTGCAGCCGTCGGTGACGATGAGCACATGCACCTCGTCCCCCGCCTCCGACAGCTTGGCGATGGTACCGCCCATGCCGTAGACCTCATCGTCCGGATGGGCCGCGATGACCAGAATCTTCATATTACGCCTCCTCAAACCGCTTGCGCACCGGCCGGGCGGGATTTCCGTAAGCGATCACATTTTCCGGAATGTCTTTCACCACCACACTGCCAAGGCCCAGCATGGCCCGGTCTCCGATCTTCACCTGGTTCCGGATGATATCTGCCGCAATGTGGCAGTCTTCCCCGATCTCCGCACTGCCGCTGACGCTGGTAGGGACCAGGATCATGGAATTTTTCCCGATGACGCAGTTGTGGGCGATGTGGACCAGGGCGTCGATCTTCACGCCGTCGCAGATGGTGGTATCGTCGATGGCGCCCCGGCTGATGCACACGTTTTCACCGATGTGGACATCGTCGCCGATCCGCACACCGCCGTAATGCTTGATCATGTGCTTTTCCCGGTTGGGTCCCACGGTATAGTTATATCCTCGCTCTCCGATCTGAGCGCCGGAGTAGATGGTGCAGTTTTTTCCGATGCTGGTGCCGTTCCGGATGGTCACCTGGTGGTGAATCACCGTTCCGTCCCCGATAGTCACGTTGCCCTCAATGACGCAGCCTACGCCGATCTTCACACCGCTGCCCAGCTTAGCCGAAGGTGCGATGAAAGACTGGCGGCGCTGTTGCTGCGGGTCTGACGTGATACCGGTGATCTCCTCCGAAGCGCTGTGGTCGAAGAACCCCTCGATCAACCCAAAAAACGCCGCCCTAGGGTCTTCCACGAATAAAACGGCTTTCGCCGCCTCTGGTTGGGGCTCCTGCTGCGTGAGCAGCAAAAGGTCGATCTCTCCCGGCTGAAAGTCCGCCGCGTAATCCGAAAAGCTCCGCTCCGGGACGATAAACGTCATGGTCCCGGGACGGTAATGAAACAGGCTGGAAAAACCGTCCACCGAGATCCCGGACGCTCCCTGAAATCGGCAGGGCATCCCGTGCTCCGCCAAATAGCGCTGCAAATCTTCCGCCAAAACCATACGACAGCTCCTCTCTGCTGAATGATTCACCGAAACACGATGCCGTCCGTGTTCTCCCGCACTGCCCGGCAGGGAGAACCATAGGCCACCACATTATCGGGAATGTTTTTTGTTACAAGGCTCCCCATGCCGATAATGCAGTTTTTCCCAATAGTGACCTCATCCCGAATTGCAGCGCCAGTGCCAATATAAGTTCCATCGCCGATTGTCACGCTCCCAGAGACAATACACCCGGGAGAAAGCACGGAAAAAGCACCCAGCGAAGCGTTGTGCCCGATTTTGCAGCCCAGATTTACATAGGAGCACAGTCCAAAGGTGTTGTTACCTCCCAGGATCGTCCCCTCTGTCAACACACAGCCCGGATGCAGCGTATCAAATTCATCCAGATACACCTCCGGAGAAACCAGGGTCTCCAGAGGGATACCCTGTGCCGCAAGCTTTTCCCAGAGCTGCTTGCGGACCACAGTCTCACCCGTCGCGATCACAAAGACATCGTCCTCCCGGCGCTGGGCCAGATACACATCAAACCGCAGAACAGGCGCGCCATTGATTTCTTTTTTCAGACAGCCATCATCCACAAAAGAGATTTCCGACCACCGGGTACTTTCCCGGTTGATCCGCCGGGACAACCGAAGAACATCTCGGCCCAAACCGCCGGCACCGTAAATGAAAAGTCGCTTACCGCTCAACCTTCTCACTCCCTCTGAATTCTTCCCGCACATAGCCGCCATAGTCATGCTTGTTTCTCACCAGAACCCGCTTTACCGTCAGAACGACGATCTTCACATCCCCCGCAAGCGTCACATGGTCTGCATAGCCCACATCCAGCTGGAACTGCCGCTCCCAGGTCATGTCCACATCCCCTGCCGCCTGTGAAAGCCCCGTCAGCCCCGGACGCACATCGTGGCGGTGACGCTGCTCTTCATTGTATAGGGGCAGATACTTCACCAGCAGCGGCCGGGGGCCCACGATAGACATATCCCCCCTCAGGATGTTCCACAGCTCCGGCAATTCGTCCAGACTGGTGGAGCGCAGGATCCGGCCCAGCCGGGTCAGCCGCACCTCGTCCGGCAGAAGCACTCCGTTTTCGTCCCGGGCATCCGTCATGGAGCGGAACTTGTACATTTTGAAGATCTTCTCATTCTTCCCCGGGCGCTCCTGGCAGAAAATCACCGGACTGCCCAGCTTTGTCCGCACCAGCACCGCCACGATCAGCAGCACCGGAGAGAGTAAGATCAGCGCACAGCCGGAGAGCAGAACGTCAAAAAAACGCTTGAAAAACTTCCGGTACATCAAAACAGCCCCCGGATCACAGAAATCACCCGCTCCTGATCGGAGTCCGCCATCTTGATGTCGCTGGGCAGGCACAGTCCCCGGGCAAAGATGTCCTCCCCTACATTGTCGCCCGCGGTAACGAAATCATGCGCCGCGAACACCGGCTGAAGGTGCATGGGCTTCCAGATTGGACGGGACTCGATGTTCTCCTCCTCCAGCGCCAGGCGAATCTGTTCCGGCGTCACGGTGCAGCCGGGGTCAATAGTCATACAGCTGAGCCAGAAATTAGGCTGGCTGTAAGGCAGATGGGGGTTCATCCGCACAGGAAGCCCTTGAAATGCTTTTTCATAAGTCCGGTAGATGGCCTCCTTCTTCGTTCTGTGCTCAAGAAGGTGAATAAGCTGCCCGCGGCCGATCCCCGCCACGATATTGCTCATCCGATAGTTATAACCGATCTCCTTGTGCTCGTACCACGGGTAAGGCTCTCTGGCCTGCGTGGCCCAAAACCGGGCCTTGGAGATGCCCGCCTCATCGTCGGACAGCAGCATTCCGCCGCCGGAGGTCGTGATGATCTTGTTGCCGTTGAAGGAAAGGGCGTTGTACTGCCCAAAGGTACCCGTCTGGCGTCCTTTGTATGTAGCAGACAGGCTCTCCGCCGCGTCCTCAATGAACACTGCTCCATGCGCATCGCAGATGTCCCGGATTTCATCCAGCTTTGCAGGCGTTCCGTACAGATTGGCCGCGATCACACAGCGGCAGTCCGGATACCGCTCAAACGCCCGCTCCAGCGCCCGCGGGTCCATATTCCACGTCTCCCGCTCGCTGTCAATGAAGACCTGTTCGCCCCCCTCATAGCTCACGGGATTCACGGTTGCGGAGAAGGTCAGGTCGGAACAGAACACCTTGTCTCCCCGCCGGACGCCAGCCAGCTTCACAGCCAGATGCAGCGCAGCGGTTCCCGCATTCAGTGCCGCCGCAGACTTGACGCCGACGAATTCCGCAACTCCCTTTTCAAACTCATCCACATTCTTCCCCAGAGGGGCCACCCAATTGGTATCAAACGCCTCCTGGATAAAAACCTGCTCCTCCTGGTGCATGGTCGGAGAAGCCAGATAAATTCTGTTTCCCATATCGCTTTTTGCTCCTCATTCAAAGTCCGCCGCTGTGATCACCCGGCCGCACCCCACAAGGGTCCCGTCCGGGATTTTCACATTTCGATCAATCGTCGCGCCGCTGGCGATAATACAGCCATTCCCGATTCGCACGCCGGGCGAGACCGTGGCTCTGGCCTCGATCACAGTTCCGTATCCAACCGCCGCAGACGGAGAAACCGTGGCAGTGGGATGGACCAAGATCGGCAGCACAAAACCGCTTCTGGCCAGCATAGCCAGCCACTGCATCCGTAATTTCTGATCGCCCACAGAGGGAATCGCAATCGGGTACTCCTCAAGATACCGCAGGCAGTCATCACACCGCCCCATTGCCAGCGGGTTTTTCAAGTCATCGTCCAGAAAACCGATTTTCCGGAATACCCCCAGCGACTGGGCCAGCTCCCGGATGATCTCACCGTGTCCGCCTGCCCCAAGGATCAGCAGATTCATCTCCCGGGGGCGCTGCGCCATGATCCGGTCCCGTTTTTCCCGCGCCTCTTCAAAGGAGTGCCCGTAGCAGTATCCATAGAGCAACTTTCCAGCTGCATCCCGCCCCTTTGGATAGCGGGCCTCATATCGGCCGTCTTTCCGTTTTCGGATGTTCACCCCGGTTCGCATTCCATCTCCTCTTTCGTGGTCACAGCACAGTCGCATTCCGTGTTCACCGCCGTATGTCCTGCATCGGAATAATTGTTACGATTATGTGACAAAATACAGCATCCTTATGTCTTGTACAGTCTACCACAGTGCCAAACAGTTTACAATATATATTTTTTCATAGTTTTCGAATCTATACCAACCCACAGCTATACCATTGCAATCATGGTCAAAAAATCCCCCCAACCTCAGTTGGGGGGATTTTTTCCTTTTTATGATGGATTCCCGGCCTGACTTAGAACCTGGGATATCGCTGCATACACGCCCTCTCCATCCAGGGCCTCCGTCCGAGCGCAGTTCAAAAGTGCCGCATTCTCTTCCGTCAAAGCGACCGAAACCAGCAAATACGCATTGGCCCGGTCCATGGCTTCGCCGATTCCCCGAACGCCTTCCGCAAATGTGTCTGCCTCTGCCGGATCAATTTGTGAAAATGCCTGGATACACAAATTCATGGCGCTGTTCCACGCTTCGGAATTGGAGCGTTCCTGCAGCAGCCCCTCCTGCAAGACGTCGAAAAAGTTTTCCAACTGCCCCAGCGGCAGATAGTAGTAAGCCGCAACATAGTAGCAGGAGTCGAACTCCCCGGTTTCACGCAGCTCTCTGGCACAGCGGGCAGCTGTGCCCTCATTGCTGATCCCGCCGGCCTGCAGCGCATTCCCCATCAGATTCACCTTGTAGCTCTGATCGTTGTATGCATCCATGCGGTCCAGCCTTTCCAGTGTCTCTATGAAGGAGCCTGTCGTCATTCCGGCAGCATCCAGCTCCCGATATTCCTTTTGGGCCAGCAGGCTTCCGCCCAGCAGGGCAACAGAAATCACCAGCCACAGGTCCGACACCACCAGGACCACAATACCGGCGGCCCGCCTTTTCCTCCCCTCTGTATAGGTTCCGTAACACACTGTTGGCAGCAGCAGCAGGAAAAACGCCGCACACTGAAACATCTGAACGGAGAAAGAGATCTCCATCAGGCCGTGGAGGTTCATCATGACCAAGCAGGCCAGCAGCATGGCCGCCAGGGGCGTGCGCGCTTTGCGAAGCTGCCGGACCAGCAGCACGGCCGTTCCCAGGATGAATGCCAAAAATGCAGCGAGACCCAGCAGACCGGTCTCATCCATCACCTGCAGCAAGTGGTTGTGGAGATAAAGGGACTCATAAAAGAACGGCTGCACAGAGGTCAGCAGCCCCTCTGTGGCTCCCAGACCGTGTCCCGCCAACGGGGACTCCTTGAAAAGCGTCCATCCGTCTATATCATATTGCAGCCGCAGCAGAAAACTGCTGTCTTCAAATATATTTTTCTGGAGGCGATTCGCGACATTGTCCGGCAGCAATGTGTAGGCCATCGGGATCTCGGTTCCGTCCGACAGAGACACCTGCCGGAGCTCCAGGCCCGCGGGACCGCGGAACTGCATCAGAACATGCCCCACATCCTCCGGCACCGTAAAGGACGCCTCTTCCAGCGGGCCATTATAATATGTCTCAGTGACTGAGGTCAGCTCCTGCTCCCGTGTGGAGCCATAGACCAGCACCGTGATCTCGCTGCTTTTATCCCAATCACCGGAAAACGTATAGGTCTCTCCGCCCTCTACATCGGCTCCCCGGTAGAGGAAGTTGCTCTCTGTAAATACAAACGGCTCCGTCAGCGTGAGCGCCAGTACAACTGCCGCGATTCCCGCGACAATCCCTCCTCCCAGCACACCGGCAAAGAGCTTTCCATGCCCCGCCAGCGCGGAAGCCGCCTTCCGGGCGGGGAACTCGTTCAGCAGCCACAGCAGCACTCCGCTCAGCAGAGCGGCCAGCGTTCCCCAAAAAGAGCCGCCTGCCAGGAGCGAGGCCGAGACCACGCCGAATACCACCATGGAAATGCCCATTGCCGCCATGGTAAAGAAAAGCCCCAGCCGTTCTTCCTTTCCCGCAATCAGGAGATAGGCCAGCAGTGTCGCGCCAAAGCAGAGAATGGCACCACGGCTCATTGCGGTAAAAAAGGCCACTGCGGACAGTCCGGTCAGAAAGCAGGCCGCAAATCGCTCCCACGGTTTCCGTCCTGTACGGATCAGGTAGAGTCCCACCAAGACCGCCAGCGCCATCAGGCTTCCGGTCAGGTTTGCGTCGTTATAGATGCCGTCAAACCGGGCACCCGTATAGGTCGCTTGATCCAGATTTTGATAAGCCGCATCCCCCAGCCCCGCCATAAAAGAGGCAAAGCCGCGAAAGAGCGGTCCCCGGCACCCGGCATCGATACATAGAAGCCCGATCACCCCGCACACGGCAGAGAAGCCGAACAGGAGTCCGCCGGCGTTCTGTTCCCGTCCGCGTGCCAACAGCAGCAGGCCCAGGGCTCCGGACGCCAGCAGCTTGGCATATTCTCCGTAAGCGTAGGCACCGAAGCTCGTATACAGGCTGGCGGCCCCGCAGAGGATCAAAAAGGCCAGAAACCCCAGGACCGGGATTCCCAGGCGGCCGCGAAACCGTGCATAGCCCCCCCTGCCAAAGGACAGCGCCAATGCCACAGCCGCCAGAATCAGGCTCATGGGAACCGTCTGCACCGTCATGGCAAAAAACAGCAGCACCGCAAATCCCACAACAAACAGGCGGTCATACAGCGGATGGTCTTTCTCCGGCACAGGCGCCGCATCATTCACCGGTTTTGGAACCACCTCTGCCGGCACGGTTTTTTTTCGCTTCATGAAATTGCTCCTCTCGCGAGAATAGTCTTTTAACGCGCAAAATTATATCAGATTTCTTGTTCATTGTCTATTCCAATGGTTTTATTTATGTATCAAATCAGCAGATTATATTTGTCGCTCATTTTTAATCATCCTTCGCTTTTCAGTCCGCAGTCCGGACAAAGGGAATCTACCTCTGCGAGGGGCGGAATGCCTGTGTATTTTTATTTTTCAACGATGTGACATCCGTTTCAAGAAAGCGCGGGCCCGCCTTTCAGACAAAATCATTCAGAGAAAAAGCGGTACCGGAAAGCGCATTGGATGTCATCACAATCCTCGGCTGATCTGATGCATCAAAAAATTTCCATAATTGGGTGCTACCAAATCTTTAATTTTGCTACCAGACTTTCCAGGGTTTCCAAGCTTTGCAGCCGTTTGGTAGCATGAAAACTCAAAATGCTACCGAAGTTGTTCGGAAAACCGCTGGCCCACAAGGGCCGCAAGCCGTTGTGCGAGGAGTGTATCTCTCCAAACGAAAACGGGAGCGGAAGGCGGAAATTTAAAGGAGGTAAACACCCAATGAAGAAGTTCCTTTCTCTGGTACT
>OIYD01000181.1_pt1 | contig 61056 bp, 96 predicted proteins | sample 1588141 | NCBI WGS metagenome assembly OIYD01 (sample SAMN03283259) | human gut metagenome | biome: human-associated habitat; material: feces | host: Homo sapiens | place: USA | collected 2013
TTTTCAGCTACTTACAATGTTTGCTTTTTCTTCTTGACAAAACTTAGCAGGTCTTATATAAAAGATCAGGAGGCCGCAAGGAGGGCGGCGACGTGTACCAGCCCTTGTCCCTTACGTCCTCCTGATGATATTTTCGCAAAAAAAGACCCCGCCTGGGTGGTATCCAAGCGGGGTTTAGGTGAAGTTATGTGAAATGTAGCTTCCGTGCAGTTCTTTCGACCTTTGAGACGATCCGTTTGACCCGGTAGGAAATGGTAGACCGCTCCCAGCCGAACTCCGCTGCAATGTCGATCTGCGGGACCTGGTCGATCAGGTAGCGCCGGGCAATGTCCGTATCATCATTCCCAAGATTAGCTTCCCGGATGGCCGTCTCCATCTCGGAGCGCATAAGGCTATCCAGGCTATCCGGTAATCTGACACGGGCTGTTGCCACAGTTTCACGTCCTTTCGATCAGCTCCCAAAGCCGATGACACATAGTGCACATCTGCTGCCGGGTAACGGGCTGGGAGAGCATCAGGTCCCCCTCGCTGTTGCCCGTCAGGATGCCGTTTGCAACGGCCCATTCCACGCCCGCCTTGTGGGCGCCGCTGGGTGTATTGTCCATGATCTTGACCTCCAGTCTCTTCTTGAACTCTGCCCACTTCTGGGCGTTCACCAAGTACGACGGGCAGTGCTTTCCTGTCACATCAAAGTGACGGTACACGTTCTCAATGGGGATGCCGTACTTTTCCATCAGTGCCCGGCCCAGGGCGGCAGCGTTGGCAAGAGTTGCTTCGCTGGCCTGATAGACACCGTTCCGGATGGTGTCGCACATCTCAATGGAAAGGCTGTTGGTGTTGGTGATAACACCATACATGGTGCCGCCACCAGTCTTGTCGGCGTTGGCGTACTTGCTGCCGCCGACGGACCATGCCACTTTTAGATCAGGCACAGACCGCCAGACTGTAGTATCATCGACAAAGTAGTGGGCGCTGGCCTTGACGATGTTGTTCTGAAAATACTTTGCGTTGTTTGCCGCCATGTCCCCGTCATTTCCGGTGTAGTGGTACACTAGATACCGGATTTGGCTGGCCGCCCGGGAACCGCCATAGTTCCTGGGGTTGGCCAGCTGCTCCTTCAGCGTGTAGCTCATTTACTGTCACTTCCCAGCTGCTTGATTACCTGGTTGGCTCCGGTAGCAGCCAGGCCGCTCACAATGCCCACAGCCGCCGCGGTGATGTAGTCCGTGGCTGGGAAGTCAGGCATGAGGAACATACCTACCACGCCCAGCACAGCGCCGCAGACGCCGCAGATGATGGGGATGAACTTGCTGTCCAGAGAGGACGCTTTCACGCCCTGCCCGATCAGCAGGCAGATGACGGTGATAGCCGCCACTCCGGTGATGCCAAGAGAGGAAATGTCCATATCAGACCTCCCGATTACACTCGGATGGCCTTGACGGCATAACCGTCTGCATCATAGGTCACATCAAACTTTCCGCGCTTGGTATTCTGGCGAACCACTTGTCCGGCAAGCGCCTGATTTCGGCCCATGTCTACCTTGTCCAGAAGAGGCTCCTTTTCCTCGCCGGGAAGGAATCCCCCCGCCATCTCTGCCTCGGTCCATCCGCCATCGGGGTTCTTTTCGGGGTTCAGAGAGAATCCGGCGCCAGCCTCAACCAGCAGCTTGTTGGCTTCCTCCGCAGTAATCTTGCCGCTCTTGAAGTCATCGATGATGTTATTGATGGTCTTGTTCATGATTGGTAGCTCCTTTCAAATATCCGGCTTGACCGCCGGTTTCTAATGATGTAAGATGTTATTGCCCGTTGTGCAGACATGTGCTGTTTTGATAGCGCTCCCTCCGCGTTAAGTCGCAATGGACGGAGACAACGAATACTACGGGCTTGCGGCGCTCCTTCGGGGGCGTCGCTTTTTTACAGCCCAATGCGAGCCAGAATAAACGCAATCACAGCCGCAAGCACCGCCCACACGGACTTGTCCACGATGGCCTCCCACCGCTTTTTCGGCTTGGCCTGCTCGGCCTCTTGCCATGCGATCAGCCGGTCCAGCTTCTCCATGATGTTGTCGTACTGCTCATTCCGGGCGGCCTCCGCCTTTTCCAGTTCCCGCATCCGGTCAAAGAGTTCTTTGTGAGTGCTGCGGGATGCCTCCCGCCATTCCGACATCTGCTTTTCCAGCATGTTGGCTTTCTGGAGTCCCAGACAGTCCCTCTGCGGGTCCAGAATACACTTCTCGTCAGCCATTAGGACCTCCTTACTCTGCCGCCTCCGCAGTCATCATCTTGCTGAGGGTGCTGTATTCCTCCGGGGTCAGCCTGTCGGCGGCAAGATACACGTCCATCTTTTCCAGGAGGCCCTCGGTCCGCCCCCGGTCAATCAGCAGTTTGCAAAGATTGTATACAGTTGTCATGGTCCTGCTCCTTTCTTGTCATACAGTGGTTGTGGTGAGTTCCAACATACACAGGCGTTCCTCATGGTCTGCCAGCATATCAAGGGTAATGTCCTCGGCTCCCGGTTCCGGCTCCGGCAACCCATCCTCCACGGTGATCTGCCCTTGATAGGCTTCAGCCTGGGCGATGGCGTAATTCGCCTCCGTGTAAGGCATCGTAACACCGGACAGCACCGTCTCGATATCCGGCTCCTCGGGAGTGCCGTGATTGACCTCCGTTGCCAGCTGATATTTAATGATCTTCATGTGCCCTCCTTCCAGTATTTCAAGAATAAGGTGAAGTTTAATCCGACTGTACGGCCAGCCCCGACCGAAATTGTGAACTTCCCATTCCCGTTCTGTGTAAACAGGCCAAGATAGTTTGATGCGTCGAAAACAGATCCTCCAAAAAGACCCGGAATTTGCGTTCCGTTGTCCAATACGCCATAGCAATCAAGCATCTTTACCTGGCCGCTGGTATCCGGGATTTGGACGTCAATCGTCTTTGACGAGTTGTCCGGGAACGCCCCGCCGTTCACGGCCATCACAAAAACAGGGTTGCCGTTGTACCGCTCCGATGTGCGGTACTCGACGCCTAACTGCATGGGCGGATTTAACCAATCGGCCAGAGCTTCTAATGTTTCTCCAGACGGCGAATCCTGGACAGATGCCGGTGCCTGCGGAACAATCTGCGAGGGTTCTGATAACCCCAAGATAAAGCTGGAATTTAGGAAGTTTTCCGCATTGATAGAATAGTGGGCATCAAGTGCCAGCTCATTTCCCGATAGAGATATCAGCCTTAGATTGTCAATGGGATATGTTCCTGGATTGTAGGATGAATCCAGGATTGTGATGCGTCGTGCATAGCCTGTTGTTGTTACAGATGCCAAAATAGTGCTGGGGCCATTAGCTGCGTAGTTGTGCCCGATGCTCACGATAAAACTGTCTGGCCTACTGGTACTGCCGTGGATTACGGCAATCCTGTACCATCCTGTTGCAGAGACGGGTCCAGACTTGCCCGGGAGGCCGGGCGCCTTATTAGACAAAGCCGCCGCAACGGTCTCCGCCTCCGGCTCTCCGCTCACCGGGATCTGTGTGGCGTTGTAGTCCCCAGCCTGAGGCTTCACCGCACCGGTCCGGCCATTGAAGGAGGTCACGCCGCCAGCCAATCCTTCAGATACCTTTTTGACAGCTGCATCAATTTCCTCTCCACTGTAAGCACTGGTGTAATACTCGGTAGGCGGGGCCGTGATTGCTGCCATCTGCTGTTCGAGTTCAGCAACTTTTGCAGCGAGTTCTTCAATCGTTGCCATTTGTACCTCCTCACGTGATGAATCTTCTGCCATGCTTGTCTAAAAACCATTTTGTGTCCGAGGTCGCCAGCGGCCCGCGTTCCTGTGGAACGCGGCGGCTGATATATAGGATGATGCAGCCATCCCCGCCAGGGCCACCAGTACCGCCATTTCCGCCGATTCCCCCAGTTCCAGCGGTGATTGATACCGTGTAATCTGCGGAATCCGTGGAGCCAACGGCAAGTCCTCCTGAGCTGGCACCGCCACCGCCATAACCGCCGCGGCCACCTTTGCCATACTGGGCAGGCTTTTTTGGCGTCAGGGTTGGTGTCGCGCCATTTACACCAGATGCAGCAGTAGCCTTAATTGATGACGAGCGTACAGAGACGGATGCCTCTGGACCCGGCCCGCTGCCGTTTGCACCAGCGGCCGCGCCTGCCCCTAAGCCCCGGCTATACCAAATGTAAGCGCCGTCATTCTCTCGTGTCTTCATAGCGACACGTTCTGGATCATCTGTATCGGATTCTGTCAAGCCTCCGTTCCAAGTGTTGCCGTCCTCGTCGGTAACGTTTTCAGCAGGGTCAAAGAGCTGGACAGTATCACTGTTGATGGTTGTGACTTTGGCCGCCTTTCCTGCACCTTTTCCTCCAGGGATTCCTTGATCTCCAATTCCTCCGTATTTTTCTCCGGTGATTGGATCTGTGTATCCACTTTCAGATACCTGTGCCCCAGCTGTGGTTGCAGCGCCAAGTTCTGTGTCGCTGCCGACAGAGCCATTCGGATCATCCGGGTCATAGGCAGCACCCAGGCCACCAACGCCGCAACTGTATACAATAGAGTCTATCCCAGAGATATCCAGGGTTCCTTCAAGGATTCTGGCACCCGTGCCCGGAGCACCGCCGTCTCCGCCCGCACCGCCGTTCGCAAGTCCGCAGCCGCGTAACTGGTTCTCAAATGGTGGAGGATTAGTCCAGGATACAGACGGTGACGTGCCAACATCCCCACCTTTTTGCCCGCAATGTCCACCTTGGCCTCCGCTTATTAAAACATAGCGGATTAAAGTTGTTTCGGTAGGAATTTGATAAGTCCCTGATCCGGTGAGCACGATGCGTTCATCAAATGTTTTGAAATCATCAACTTGCGACGGAATAAATCCAATTCGCATTTCGGCATTCGCTTTCAGCGTTGAGGACATGTTTACATCCATTGACTCAATACAAGCAGAAACGATTTCGTGATCGTATGGGTCCATGACCTTTACAACTTGTCCGGGCTTTTCCTTTTCGGTCAGAAACGAAGCTTGAAGTGTTTTATTACATGCATAGAAGCTCGCTAACCGTTCAGCAACTGCAACTGAATTCACCAAAGAAACAAGGGTTGCATTTTCTTTGCCTTTTTCATTTTCAGGTACATTTTCATTGATTACCTTTGCAATTTTTCGCTTGTTGTGGATATATTTCAGCCCCGTAAGCGTCCCTGTACCGGCAGAGATTTTTGCGTAGTTTGCTCCGCTTTCCAAAATGGAAAATCCGGAAGCAGACAGGGTGTGCATCGGCTCATTGAAAATGATTAGATCGCCGTTCTGAGCTGTTCCATTAAACAACTCCTGGCTTTCTTGTCCTTCCGCAAACTGATGTTCAATAACAGAGATCGCACTAATTTTTTGATTATCTGTAACTGAGCCAGCCATGTCCGTCTTTTTCGTATCTATTGTCGATATGGTTCCATCCCAAAACGTCTCCACTCGCAAAACACCATTCAAATCGGTAGTAAGACAAGCGCCAATAGCAAACAGGACTTGATTGAGATTGTCTCGTGCGGAGCTGTTCGGTGGGCTGCAATAGGGGAGCCATCCATACACCTTAACATTCTTTAGATTGCTTTTTACAATAACGGGAATTTCACCGCAAATATTTTTTATGATTGATTCTGCGGTCTGTCCGGTGTAAATTCCGCCGGGATGGAGCATAGTGTCTAGCTTGGATACCGCTGATATCGCATACAGATGATAGGAACTAGGCCCAGTTCGTTTGATACTATCTACATAGAGGGTTTGTCTTTGCTGATCTCCATGGTAGTAAACCACCTTTTCCCCAATGGTAGCCAAGATTGTGGAACTATCCAGTTGACTATTAAAGTCACAATCAAGCGTGTCCATTTCCAGGACATCGTTTAAAAGAGAAGTAGTTAAATTGACGTTTCCAGACGTCAGATTATAAATCCCCGTTATTTCTATATCACCAACGAGAATTCGATTAACTGCCATTTCTTTACCTTTCAATCAGAGGGAATGTGATTCCACCCCATAACTCTTTCCCATTTCTGGTCTTGATTAGGAATTGGGCGGGGATATTGTTTGAATACATTTGCTTTGTTACATCTCCGCCCTCCACAGGATCTGTGTATGTAACTGTGACATACTCGGGCAGAATAGATGAGAGAACGAGGCTTGCTTCTTCTAGCGTCAATGGGCGGCAAGTAATATCCAATCGATATTTTATGGCTATCCGATCTCTCGTAAGAAACGCATCATCGATTGAGCGTGTGGCATTTGGGCCGTCTACATCAGCCCTTTGCCACTGTACGCCGCCGAACGCAATATAAGGCGTCAAATCCGTTCCGTTTACAGTCAATGTCACGTTTTATCCTGCCTTTCATGTAATGGGAGCGCCCTTTTCTCGCTGCGTTTGTTGGTTGTATTTGTACAGGCTCCTCGACACCTGACGGCCATCCAGAGAAACTGTTGTATCTTTATCGTTGACCGCCTTGGTAATCATTGCTCCGATTGCCATGACCGCATTGATGACTCCGGTATTAGCAGAAGCGATACCGTCAACGATTTGGTCATTGTTCGCCACTGCTGCTCGGTTGCCTATTTGACCAACTAGCTCAGGCCCATCCTCACGGGCAATGAACATTTGCCCATGCTCGGGGAAGCCGCCGGAGGCGTATGCAGTGATATCCTGAACAGAATAGCTGTTGGCCGAACGGGAGGAAGAATTTGCTGAACTATACGATGCGCCATTCCCGAGATTTTTGATGGCATCTTGCAGCAGGCCAGAACTGGTGAAGCCCTTATACATGTTATCTGCCATTTGCTTTCCTAGATTTTCAAACTGGCTCATATCAATAGATTGGCTAAAATGATTGATTTCCGTTTTCAAATCTTCCATTCCATCAATACCAGCATCTCCAACTCCAGATTCTTCTTGCTTTAACCCAATAATAGAATCTGTAAGACCTTGAGTTTCACTTTGAAGATCACTGTATAGCTGAACCGATTGCATGTATGTTTCCTGTGCGGCTTTTGCCGCTTCAGTTTCTTTCTCTCTTGCAGCGACAAGTTCTCTAGCTTTCCCCCAACTGAAAATGTCTGTTTCGTTGAGTTCTTTTTGTGTGTTATTTAATGCTTCTGCGGCCGCATCATAATCCTTTGCCGCCTGTTGCATATCACGCATTGCCTGATATTGCTCTTTATAACTCTCAACAAGCATTTCTCGTAAGGCCTCCATTTTGGCCTCTCGCTCCAAAGAATCAATCAGCTCGTCAACAGCGGCTTTACTTTCTTTAACTTTTTGTGTTGTTTCATCAATTTCCAAATGTAGCCCATCAATGTTCAAATCGTTCAGAACTTGAACCTTTACCGCCATTTGATCTAATTCGTAAGCCGATGCATTTGCATTATCGTTAATGGCATAAATTTCGTCCGCAAGCTGTCTGGCAACTTGAAAATCAGCAATAGACGAATCAAAATCTTCTAAACGATTTTTCATATTGGTAAACGCTTGGTCTGTGCGTTCGGACGCTTCTGTGCAACGGTCAAGAATGTCCGCCATGATTTCAAAATCTTCCGATGCCGCATACGCCGCATTTGCTGCCGCTTCAACACCAACAATTTCGAGAACAATGCCAACACCAAGTCCGATAACGGCACCAGCGGCAGTACCGATAACAGGGACAACGGAGCCAATTCCCGCACCAGCTAATACAGACCCGAGTATTGTCATCAGTCCACCAGAAAGGGTTGCAGCGCCTTCTTTAATCTGCGCAGTAATTCCCATAATCACAAGAGACAATCCGACTCCGATTACTAGCCCAAAAGCGGCTCCAGCTCCTCCAGCAATGACTGCACCGATACCAAATCCAGCCAATGCACCGCCAATGAGACCCATGATGCCATTTCCAATGTTAAGACCATCTTGAAGAATCGACGTGATAGACGAAATCAAGAGAGACACGCCAATTCCTGCAATTATGCCACCAAGAACTCCTTGCGCAGGATTTAGATTTTTTCTGAATGCAAAGTATCCGCCAAGCGCCCCTCCAGCCAATGCACCGCCAATAGCACCTAAAAGAACATTCCCAAAGTTCAGTCCGTCTTTGATTTGAGAGGCAATGGACATGACCATCAAGGAAAGTCCAAGACCGACAACAGCTCCAAGCAGCATTCCACCAGCCCAAGTGAGGCCAAGTTTCTTAGCCAAAAGCAGGCCAAGTCCAGCCCCGGCAAGTGCTCCTCCAGCTGCGCCTTTTAGGATGTTTTCCCATGTTAGTCCATCCCCAAAAAGAATGTCTTTTACACTGTCAATCAGCAAAGAAATACCTACTGTGAACATCAACCCGCCTAGCAAAGCTTTAAGGCGGCCGATATCTGTAAACAATGTCCTTGCAATTCTCCACGCAAGCAGTGCAGAACCGATGGGAATGATATAGTTGTCAAGCAAATCTTTCAAAACAGGTTTGATTTCGTCCACTTGCTTTTTTAACGCATCAAGGGCGGTTTTGTCCCAAATATCCGGGATTTCAAGATCGTCGGTCCATTTTCCGGCTTCTCCAGTATCCAATTTGATTTCGTTGGATGCCCCGATGATATTTAGTTCATCGATTCCTAAAAGCTGCTGCTTTAGCTTTTTTAATTCGTCAGTTGTATCGCCAACGGAATCAGCAGCGGAGTCAGCATTTTCTTTGATATCTTCTCCCCAATCATTGGTCTCCCATTCCGGCATTTCAAATCCGACCAGAACAGCAAACCGCTGAATTGCCTCCGTCAATATCTCAACAAATGCTTGAACCCATGGGATTACCTGAATGAGGATAGGGACAAACACCGTGCCAATCGCTCGACCAAGCTGAGTAATTTGCTGGCGCAGCACTCTCATAGCATTTGCGGGGGATTCCAAGGTTTTTGCGAAATCTCCAATAGCCCCGATCCGGGAGGCTCCCTCCATCAGAACTAGGCTCCGCAGTAACGCCTTTTCCTGTTCTGTCATGGCTGCAACGCTTTCATCAATGCCATGAGCAAGAGCATATTCCTGTAAGGTGGCCTGACTAATCGAGATACCTAAGCGACGGATAGGCTCGATTTCGCCAGCAAGAGCGGACTGCAAACGTAAGACCGACTGTTCTGTGTCCTCGTTATACAGAGAACTCAGGTCGTAGGCCAGTTCCGTCAAGCCCTCGCTTAGGTCATAAGCTTGTTGCCGTGCTAACCCAAAACCGTTTGCCATAGACATGAACACGCCTTGCGCACGCATCCACTCTTCGGGGTCAATGCCAAGCCGGTCGTTGACCAACATTGCATAGTTATAGGCTTCATCGTAAAACTCACCCATGGAGACCTGAAACAAATTGACTGTCTCAACGTAGTCATTAGCCGACTTTATCCAGCCAGAAATAACATCGGCAAGCCGCTTGAATGCCAAATAATAAATACTGAATTTAGCTGCCGCAGAACTGATGCCCGTCCCAAGAACGCCGAAACTTCTTGCTGCTCTGCTATTTGATGCCGTCAGACTTGCATTGCTCTGGATAAGCCTCTGAATTCTGATGGGAAATGCCGAAAATCCATTGGACACCTTCTGCATTTCAGCCGCCAGCGGGCGCACAGCAGCGGCCACCTGCTCCATCTGCTTTGCGAATTTACCAAGGTCTGTCTTTTCAAGCGACGTACTGATCTCAGGGAGTTTCCTTAGAGCGTTGATCGTAGAGGAAAGGCCGTTTGCTTTCTGGATGCCAGCCAAGCTATTCATTGCAGCCGTGAACTCTTTGATTTTTCCACTGTTCAGATTTGCACCATTGATTAACTTTGCTGCTTCCGAAAGTGCCTTTAACTGCTTTGTGGTGGTTGTAAGCCCCGCCCCTCCTTTAGCCGCGGTTTTTAACCCGGTCAATGCAGTAGTAAGCGCCTCAATCTTCTTTGCTGCATCACTGGACGTCGCCTCGATTTCAATTTGCAGGCTATCAATATCTACGGCCATATTGCCACCACCTTTCTATATTGGCACTTGGCAATAAAGCACTTGGCACTAAAATATAAAATTCCGCTACCTCAAACTTCATAGAGATAGCGGAAACCTCGATACGCCTAGAAATAAAACGGCCCTCCGCCTATTCCTAAGCGGAGGGCGATTATTAAATTTCAGAACTTAAAATCTGAGGTTGAGTAATCATCAAACATGATGTTCCCACTTGCATGTATATCTTCTACTACTTCTGGCAATTCATCAAATCTGACCTCAATAAGATTTTCTTCATTTTCTGATATTGAATGGCTTGTGATATGTCCACTATCAACTCCATTTACATGCAAGTCAAAAAATCCAATTGTTAGATTTTGGCCCGTTTTATTGACAACAGAAAAAACTATTGCAGATTTTGGAACATCCAGATTATCAGCGGCATACACCGTTTCATACTGTACTACACCATTATATACTATAGAAATTTTATTGTCACTATACAAAGTATCGCCAATATTTAAGTCTCTTCTCTGACTTAATTCTTCATCTAATTCCTTTTGAGCATCCTGTTTAGTGGAGTCTACATCTTCTTTTGTTATAACAACAAGTTCACTTTTGTCATTCATGGTATCACAAAAAGCTATATCATCCCCGCTTTTGTATTCCTGGATTTGAATAGAAGTTTGGAAATTTTTCTCCTCTGATGGACAATTGAAGATAACTGTCCCAAGGCATTTATACACAGATTGATTGTTTTCGCAAATAATTCCAATCAATCGATCTACATCAATTGCACATACACTCGGGTCGTCCTGTCTTGCGCTCTCTCCGACAAAAGATATTTCTAAGTTATAGTAGTTACCCGTTTCATTGATTGACTCAATATCGACACGAAAACTTCTATTTTGCAAAAATGCGTTTTTCACATCTTCCGTGCTTGCAATTTCTGGATTGTTAGAATCTGATGTATCATGATATTCATGTTCAGTACTCTCGCCACATGACGTTAACCCGATAATCATTAAAAAGGCAAATAGTACAGAAAAAAAATTCTTCATTTTAATCGCCCCCTTCATTATATGATACATCACACAACGGAAGGAAATCAATCAAAATCTCCGCTATCTCTATGAAGTTTTCAAGGTGCAACGGGGGCGCTATTTCTTTCCCCAGCTCTTTCCGGCCCTTACCATCTGACTCATATACGCCTTGGCAAACAATGCGTCCCGCTCTTCCTGCTGTTCAGATTTCTCTTTGGGCTTATCTTTCCCAAACAAAGGATACGGCTCCGTTCGATACTCTATCGGTTTTGCACCATTTTTGGCAAAAGCATGAAGAATGGGGGAGACGTCGCACAAAGCCTCATAAATGTACATTCCCATCAAATGGGACTCCGCATTTGTTCGCTCCATACGACGTCTATCAGCCTCCCTATAAATGTTCACCATCCACACGTCTCCGGTCCAGTATTGCTCCCATGTCATACCGATAGAGAGATAATACGAACAGTCACGCACGAACAGTTCTTCAAATGACTCTGGACCCTTTACAGCTCCAGAGTCAGTCCGGAGTTTTTTGCGGCGTCCTCGTCAACAACGATAGAGTTGGACGCAAGAGCTTGCTGATAAAGCTGAATGAGCCGCTTCACCAGTTCCTCCGGGATGCCGCCGCCCCACTTTTCGATCAACTTGTCTGTCTTTTCCCTAGAGATATTCCGGTGGTTCTTGCGAAACGCATAGTAGAACAGGTCCCTCATGCCAGTAACAGGATACTCAATGGCATCTTCCAGCTTGAATTTGTTACGTTCAGCAAACACAATACTCTCACGAGAAAAATCCAGGACATAAACTTGCCCAGTCTTATCATCAGTCAGGCGGGCAGGCTTTACGATGTCCTGAATATCAATGGTCTTTTCGCTCATTTGTATGCCTCCTCAAGATTGTTAATCAGGGTCCCTCGGTGGGTTTTGCCGCCATCACAGGGGCACTATTTGGTGTGATGTAAAGCGTAGTCTCCAGCATAGAGCCAACGCTGGCCTCGTTCAATCCAAGGGGAGCAGGAGTTCCAACAAAGTAAGTAGCATCTGCCAGCTGCGGATGAACCACGGCAAACCACACCTGCTTTCCGCCCTCAACGGCTGTATCGTAAGCACCCATCAGAGTATCCCACGCATCAATCAGGTCCTCGGTCAGGTTAGCGCCATACTCCAGAGCGCCGCCCAGGTCCTTGAGGCCCTGGACGTAGGTCATGTACTCGGTCTCCTCCAGGGTGGTGGAGTCAATGGTGTTGGGGCTGGGATTGAAGCTGGGCATGGACTTTACTTCCGGGATTTTGGTATAGCCGGTAGTGGGGCGAGTACCCGCAGAAGTCTCAACGGCATACTGAAGTGTCATTCCAGCAGTAGAAAGTCTGGGACTTGCCATAGTAAATTACCTCTTTTCTGAATTAGTCTGCACGGTAAACCCACAAATCCTTGTCTACCGTGGCTGTGTATCTTGCCACCATTCTGTAGATCGTGGCGTCGCTCAGGTTTGAAATAGGATTGCACATTGTCCGCGCAAATCCCAGTTTGGAAAATTCGCCATCAACGGCTTCCATAATGTCTTTTGCCTCGGACTTCTTGTAGCCGACGGTGTTGGTGTAAACATTTACCTCATACATCAGCGTTGCGGCATTTTCAATGTTGGCCGTTCGCATTCGCTGTACTATCGTATTATCGCTCTCCACAATAGTAACAGCGGGAAACTTGGCGGGGGTATCTACATATTCGCCACTAACGAATATTCCTGGAAAAGCCACCCGGAGGGCTTCTGCGACCTGACTGAATATCAGGCTCTCCACGTCAATCACTTCAACGCCTCCTTTGCCGCTGGGATAACTATTTGTCTGAGTTGCTGTGCCGTGTTGTACATATATGGTCTGGACGGCATACCTTTGGTCCAGTGCGCCCGCCCATCACGTCCAATGTACCACCACCCCAGTTCCCCGTGGTCGTTCACGTCATACTTCCACCCGGCGATTGCGATATTCGGGTGTTGATTGTTCTTTCCCACGATGCCGGTGCCAAAGCACACGAAAGCGGCATGGGCAGCGTCCGCTATGACATACCCAACACCAGACTTTTGCTCGGCGTGGATGCTGTTGTACAACTCCCCGCTGTCGTAGGCGTTCATGTCAGACACGTTCATTTTGGCAATCTCAACGCCTTGCGCTGTCAGGTATTCAATCAGCTTTTGCGGTGCCTGCTCAACTTTCTTCTGGTACGCCTTGGCTTCCTTCAACGCCTGATTGATGGAGTCCGTATTCAGTTTCAGTTTGATGGTTAGCATAGGCGGCCTCCGCTTTTGCTTTCTGCTCGAACAGGTTTTTTTCTGCCTCGTACTCCGACACAGTGACCCTCTTTATGGCGTACTGCGTAGAATTTTTCCACGGGGCTTTCCGCTTTACGATGTAGTTATACGGGCCGTCTGTATCGGCCCCGTCTACCCACAGCACGGAGTTCTCATCGATGGGGCAATGCGGGTCGGCGGTGGTAGCCGTCCGGTCGTAATCCTCCAGAGAGCCAAACTGTTCCACCTCAGAATTGCCCTTGTTAGGGGAGACGCAGAGCATAGTGGATTTCAATTCGCTGTAAATGGGGAGGTAACTTCCGAGGCTGTTACCAAATTCATCCATCAATTCTTCTGTTCCAATGAGGTTTTTGAAGAATACAGGCTGACAGTTAATCATTAAATTTCTGAAAACAATCATCCCCCTTACATACGAATAACGTCTTCTCCAGATAACCCGATTTTTACTCTATAGTATATCGTCGGTTCTGGAACTCCGCTTTCTTTGGAAAGCTCTTTTGCAGTCTTGTACTGTCCGTTAATTAGGACTCTCACTTTCTTCCGAAGCGGCTTTTTGAGCGCGTCTTCTATGCTTGCGCCTTTCTTCATTCTCTGGCGTACCGCATCGTACGTTAATCCGTGTTCCTCAGAAATTTCTTTAATGGACTTTGGCAAATTTCGATTATGATATTGCGTTTTCATATCCACAAGCCTACAGTTTGATGGTTCGTAATTCCCGTCGTTGTTAATCCTATCTACTGTAAATTTACCTTGTGGAGCTGTTTCATCATAGCCGTTTTCCATAGCCCATTTTTCAAATGCAGTAAAATCAGACTCCCACTCAAAACAAACAGATATACCGCGACCACCGTATCTATAATAATTGTCGCTATTGGGATCGTTGCACCTTTGCTTCATGCCTTTCCAAACTGCATAAAGTCTGGATTGTGATTTTCCGTGTGTTCTTTTCCCAATTTTGCGAGCGTGCAGATATTTTTCTTGTAAGCAACCACAAGATTTTGTTCTCCCACCGATAAGAGATCCGCTTTCTACAAGACTTGTGTTCCCGCAGTCACACTTGCAGAGCCAGACAATATGGTTGCACTTGTTTTTATCAGCCTGTGACAGAACTGTGAGCATCCCAAATCTCTTGCCAGTTAAATCAACAAATTTTCCCATTTTTACCTCCTGCATAGGTATATTGAAGGGGTTAGGCGCAATGCAGGTGCGCCAACGGGAGCTAACCGCTGTCCCCCAGCAATATCAACTTGTGACTTTTGCCATCGGAGTAACCTCCAAAAGCAACTCTTGTGGAATACCCTCAGAACCATAAGACCTGGACACACCGTTTTCCGTGTGGGCGGTCTCAAATTCGCCGCCCTGCTTGTTATAAATTGCAAGAGCTACCCTGAACTGCAAATCCAAATACCGGCTCTCCAGTTCCTCCGGCCACTCTTGAAAAGGGTAACGTCGGGCCATAATCGCTGACTTTGCGCTCTCTAGGCAATCTTGCAAGACAGTTTCGTCAACCTCTTCGGTTCGGAGTTTCAATCTCGCTAAGTTGTCCATTATTCCCCCTCCTCGGTCTCCCGGCCCTTCGTTCAGCAGCGGGAGGCGGCGTCGGTTCATCCAACACCGTCCCGTGCCGCTTCATCATATCCGCGTCGTCGGCCTTGATAGGAAATTGATCCCCAGCCTCATAAAACCGACCGCCATAACACACGCGGTAATTTGGTATAAACTTCATGCTGCCTCCCGCTTTTTTAGTTCTCAAATGTGGCCCCAGCAAAATTGAACTTCACAACACTGCTGTTATCCACAAGGACTTCAAAGGTGTCATCTTTTGTTACCCGGAAAATAATATCCGGATCAAATGCGATGTCCTGCTTGGTCGGAGAACCGTTTTTCTTAAATGTCATCTTGGTCCCGGTCTTGGTCAAGTGGAATGGGAAGTAATAACCTTCCTGCTCGTCCGGCTCGGAACTGAACTCGGCGTATCCCGTTACATGATGGAACGTACCGACCACGGAACCATCAGCCTTGACCATCAGGTCATCTCCTACCAGTTCGGACACCTGCTTCCCCAATAGGGTCTGACTGCCGGGGAAAAGGGTTAGAGTGTCAGACCCGATTATTCCCCCAGGACGTTGAGCACCGCCACCTCGTCCATGCGCTCGAAGGAGGGCAGGACGATTTCAGACGCAAAGGTGTTGATATTTACAGGATGCTCCTGAAGAATACGGGTAATCGCAACGCCTGTATTCACAATGGAAACTTCGGCGCCGGAGGCTCCTTGAAGGTCTGCCTCCTCGGGAGTGGTGCCATACCAAGTACTACCAAGAGCACCGTCAGGAATCAAACAAACATAGCCATTGGGCACAAATGCATGGGCAACCTTGTCCTCGTCCCGATACTGCTTGTCATAAACCGCAATCCGAAGGCCGGAAGTGGACTCAACAACAGCTTTTACCTCAGCGTCGGTCAGATAGCCAAGAGACAGGCCGTTGGTGGTCAGGTAACGGTTCTTTATCGCATCCATCTTGGCCAGCAGATTGAAGGTGTAGGAGTTCATAATGGCCACCGTCAGTTCAGTACCGGTCTTAGAACGAATAGCGTCCTTAGCCGTCTTGAACGCCGCAAAGGGGTCAGCCGTAGAGGGCTTGTCCCAAGTGGCAGTGCTGGTCAGTGCGGTGTAGTTAGAGGTCTTCCAGGAGCCGTCCGTATCATACTTATACGTGTAGTTCACACCGTTTGCCTTGATTGCAATACCCACATCGCCGCCCTCGGGGAACAACAGCTGCATAATCATCCGTTCGGGCACGACATTTGCACCATCAATCAAATCGCGGGTATCGTCAAATACACGGGCAATCACCTCGGCAGCATAGGGGTCGCTAGACTCCTGTACCCGCAGCATCTCTTGGCGGTCCTTCTCTTTGATTTTATAGCCCTCGCGGAAGAAAGGCATCTCGGTCTCCAGTTTCTCAAATCCAATCCGATCACGGAAGGTAGCCTTCGCGTCGAATGCGGAGGGCATCAGAGACACAGGCAGACCACGGGAACCTTTGAGCCAAGACAGATCAAGGCCAGCCTTTTTTCTTGCCGGAAACAGAGTGGCACCGAGATAAGGAATCTGATTGGAGGCAACTTCAGTCCAGTTTGCCGCAATCGCAGCGGGAGTAAAAACTTCTCTCAAATCCATTATGTATCCCTCCTTACTCGTTCACGCCAATGTTGTCCCGCAGGATAATGCCGGGCACGTCGAAAGTGGCGTCCAGCGTAATACTTGCATGGTCCTCGATCTTTTTCTTGTCCACAACTCCCTGTACCAGCAGAGCACCATTGGGATTCTCAGTCGGGTCCACATCATACAGCAGCATACCAACAGCGGTAGCATAAGAGGTAGCGGCCACCTTCTTGCCCGCAGCGGTCATGGGCATACCAGCAGGGACAGCAGAGGCTTCCGTGACACAAATGGGGATTGCCACAAAATCGTCGGCAGCCAGAATTTCAACGGTGCCACCAACAGAAGTCTTACTAAACTTCATCTGTTTCTCTCCTTTTCAATCAAAAGTAATGTTTCAAACCTTCGTTTGCATTTTTGAGGGCATCGGCCCGCTGCTTGCCCAGTTTCTTGGCAAACTCCACGGCCTCATCCTTGCCGCCCTCTCCACCACCAGCACCGTCAGGCTTAGGGTCCTGCTTCACCAGATCAGCCCGCAACTTCTTCTCATAGGCAGCGTTGGCTTTCTGCTGATTGGCAAAGACCACATCCATCTTGCCGTCAAACAGCGCCTCTGCTGTCTCGCGGGCCAGCTTCTCGTCATAGCCCGGCATGGCGATATAGCGGGCGGTGTGCTCGGCAATAGTGGACTTGCGCAGAAGTTCGGTGTACTTGTCCTCCAGCGCCTTGCGGTCAGCGTCAGCCTGCGCCTTTGCGGCCTCGTCATCCGTCATTTTGGACTTGAGTTGCTTTTTCAGTTCAGCAGCCTCGGTGGCATATTTATCCGCCGTATCTTTCGACACATACAAAGACAAATCCACCTTCTCAGGAATTTCAGCTTTCAGAAGTGCATCTACCTTCTGTTCAGCAGTCATTCCATCAAAGCCCTCAATCGTGCTGGTATCAATGGTGGCCATAATCAATTCTCCTTTGCGCTTATAGTCATCTCCGACTTATTCTTGCGTTTGATTACCCTCACTTCTCTGTGAGCCTGCGATACTTATACCGCCCCTTCTCTGGGGCCATATTTAACGGTTATTCCCCGTTTGAATTTTTAAATGGGTATTGGGCAAATAAGCCTTTGCTATCAAGAAATCTGATTTTATATGGAAGAACTTCATCTACGGTTCCGTCTTCGTACTCTATAATTGCAACCGTCTGTTTTATTTCATGTTCTAAAAGGCTTTCCCATCTGTGAAACATTGCCTTTTTCCTATCCACAACGCAAGGCCGATATTCTGAGTTTGTAATTGTCAGAGTTCCATCAAGGCTCGCCATATTCTTTCCTCCTGTATCAAACGGCTGGGCCGCTTAAATTCGCTTTTTCTCCGCCGGTGTATACCAGCACCGGCAACCGGGGTGGGGCTTGGGCGGTATGCTTCGGATGGGATAAATTTTCCCGTCTCGCTCCTTACAAGTGGAGCACTCACGCCCATCATTCATGGCGTTCCATTTCACATAGCGCACACCGCTGTCTTGAAACGCTTTCAACGTGGATTGGTCTGTGACTTCCACCGCATACCATTCCGTCATCTGCGCCCAGTAGGAAAGGCCCCGTCGAAACTCTGTGACCTTTGCGGTGGTCGAGTTAATAGCCTCCGCTGTGCGGTCACGCTTGCGCTCCCATTCGTGGGAATACTGGTATTTCGTAACAGCGTTGTACGCCGCCAGCAATGCCAGTAACCACGCTAAATCAGGCGGTTCCTTTCCATGCGGTTCGGCCTCCTGATACCGCTCTTGCGCCAGTTCAAGAAAGATTTCCTGATTATCATGGGCGAGGTCTTGATACAGTGTTCGGGTGACTTCCAGCACATTGAGTTCATCAAATTTCGCCAGTGCCGCTTCGTCTTTGGCATCTTCAAACCGCTTGACCGCCCTCCTGTTCAAAATATCGATGGCTTTGTCAGTGAGGTCATAGAATCCGCTCATTCAGCATCACCGCCGCCGTCCTGCGAATTGTCCGGATCGTTCCCATTGGCCCGTTCCTCCGCCAGTTCATCCCGTAGACTCCGCTTCATCTTGCGTTGCTGTTCCTCGTACCAATCCATACTCATACGGTACGCAGACTCGGGGTCGCTGAATAGCCCGCTGTACTGGAACGCCAGCTTCGGATGAATCTTGCTATTGTTCAGCATCTCCGCCAGCACTTGCGCCTTGGATTGAATATTGGACAGGTTCTTGCGGGTGAACTCCGGCTTGATGTCGGACAACTGCAAGCCCATATCTCCGGTTTCCCGGCAGATATACAGCACCAGCCGCAGGAACTCCCGCTCCGCCCGCTCCCATGTCTTTTCCGTGTCCTTGGCCCGGCTCTCAGCGGCAGACCACCCATCACGGTAAATGACCGCCTGCCCGGTGTCGCTTGTAGAGGAACCGCCGTTCCGGTTCGGCATCCCACAAATCGTCAGGTATGCGTCCTCCAGATCGTCCACAATGGTCTGCGTGTTGGTCTGGTTCAGTTCAGAGGCGATACGATATACCTTGGCCTCCATACCGGGCTGAACGCTCTTGATAGTAATTGCCATTCCGCCCTTCGCCAGTTCCTTATACTGGCCATTCTCCAACTCACAGTTTTGGAACACATCGAATGCGTTGACGAAATCCTGAATACTGTCAAGCCGGTTGGATTCAATCATGTTGATGGCATTCAGAATGGGGATGACTGGCTCAAAGGCCCCCATGCGGGCATCGTTGTTTACATACTCTACAATCGGGATATAGGGGATGGTACGGTCTTCCTGCTTTGTAATCTGGCCATTCTGCACCTCGAAATACCATTTAGGAGTGTAAACGCAGAAGTATGGCTGGCCCTCCTCGTCTACCTGTTCCAGAACACTAGCGACCTTTTTCTGCCCTACGCCGCTATGGTAAATGCAGAACGCCGCCATCGGGTCAAGGGTGTAGATAGAGGCGGGAGAACCGTCCTCCTCGCCAGCTTTGTCAGGAAGTACCATGCGTACCGCTACGCCACAAATGTGCATCCAGTCCGCCAATTCCTTGTCCAGCGTGTCCTTGCTTTCAGAGCGCATATACTCGTTGAGTTTGTTCACGCTAGCCGACACATCGTCTTCTCCGCCGTTGGACACATAGCGGATCGGGCCGTCCAGAAGATAGGCCGTCTTGAAAGTCACGATCTCATTCGCCCGGTTAATCATCACCTTGTTGTTGATCTCTGGACGGACGATCTTATCTTTCAGGCGGATATCCTGCTTGCCTCTGTAATAGTCATACAAATAGGCCGTTTCCGCCCTGTTGATACGATGCACGGCCAGCGCCTTGCCCAGCACCTCCACCACGTTTTCCGGGGTGACTTTCTTTTTTGCGGTGTAGATTTTGCGCCGACCAGTCAAGCCATCAACCGGCCATTCGGATATAGCCCGAACAGTATCGTTTTCAGTCACCTTGTCACCTCCAGAACAACAAAAAAAGTGCCAAGAACAGACCCGTAAAGGTCCACTCTCGGCACTCGGCACGCTTCGTCCAGGCATTGCCCGGAGGCACTTGGCACTAAACTATATATTTTCAGGCGCTCTTTTCGCCTTTCAATTCGATTTTAATGTTCTTCTTGCAAGCCTTACAGTATGGGTAAACAATACCAACTGCCTTGCTATCCACCTGCATCAAAAGCCGCCCTTTTCCATGATTGATACCGGCGGCAGCGCAAACAGGACAATAAACGTCAATCTTCATTCAATGGACGACTCCTTTCGGTCTTTGGCACCGCTCCCGTCTCTCGCAACTGCGAGGCGGCGTATGTGCGCTTCCCGCTTAGATTGTCACACCTGCGTCATATGGATATGCCATATGGTACTTTACCCGATCCGGTACAGGTAGTTTTCAGCGGGATAGCGCCGGGACAGGTCATAGCTGCCACCGCTTTTTTACCCGACACTATGACTGTCGGCTCTGCCGCATGGAGGGCGCGACCCTCCGGCCCTGATTGTGGGCTGCATCGTGCTGCGGCATATATTCACTGCTTCTATGTAATCCGATGTGCGGTATCACATCACAATTACTATACGAATCTTCGTCAGCCGTCCTGTTACAATCCGGCCTTGTCCTAAGACAGCCGGAACCGCACCTACATCCGTCAGCCTCGCAGGGGTAAGCCAGTTTCATCGTATAGCAATCACGGTACATCTCAACCCCTCCGCCGGTGTCGTCGGTCGGAACCGTTTTAGTTTATTGAGCCGGGGTCAGCCAATTAAATATTCTTCGCCCCGCCGCTTTCGCACAGCGCACAAGGAAGGCCCGTTTTCTCTTCGTGGAGCTGTGGAACCATACATCTGGCACGGGTGGAAGGCTCTGTTCCCCCAACCTCCGGTTTTGGAGACCGGCGCTCTCCATTGAGCTACACCCGTATATTGTTTGAGCGGGTGAGGATTTGCACCTCACATAAGTGGATTGCTGCCTAACGCCCGTCGCGCATTACTGCGGCCTGCAAACCCGAGGGATGATACCCGTACCGCCAGCAGGATAATAGGTGCCACCCTACCCGTCACCATAGCGTCTACCTGTTCCGCCACCGCTCAGTCGTTATCTGCTCCGCATGTCGGCTTCGATTGCGAAACTCTGGAGCAGGTTAACGTGAAGGGAGTCCCCCGGCAGGAAACGTACAAGAGAGGCTCTCCTTTCCGTTTAATATCTGCTCACTAGATACCCTGCCGGGGGAGTGGGTTGTCCTTTGGGCCGTGGTTGGTCACAGCCCGAAAGGGTAGGAAAATTGGATAATTATGTTTACCCAAATATATTATACATCAATCGTTGTTAAGATAACAACCTATATATCTATATGTGTCTAATGGATTATTCGAGATTTTAAAATGGCCGCGTAAATACCTCTACTTTCCCCCAAGTTAAGTTGCGAATTTCGTTTTCCAAAAGTGAAAGGCCGTCTGGTGAATCATCGTGCTTCACCTTGCCAGTTCGGGTGTATGTCACCAGTTCACGCATCATTTGCCCATACTGGTCGGAGGGTTTATAGAGAGATTTATCCTTGAAGTAAAAGTGTTTTAATATACCATCAGATGCCATTTCGATGCGCGTCTGCTTGTTGCTGATAGTACGCCTCGTTCTAATGCTCACACGACCGCCCATTTTCTTAACAAGTTCTTCAACATCGCGTGCAAAATATGTCCCCGCATTGTTGCTCTCGAAAGTAGCAACCGAAACCTTGTGCTCTACCAGCTTTTTAGCGCATTGCGGTTTCGTCACCTCTGGAGTACTGTTATCAAATACACAATCCTCAATAAATGTGTCTTCTCCGTAGATATATCCAATCGGCATCATAACACTGTCTCCGCCACCTTCTGCCGTATCACAGACAGAAATAATAGCATCCGGCTCACGGTCAACGGGCAACTCAAAATATCGGTTCAATTCATTCTCTGGGAATAATAAGCCTTTTGCTTCAAATGGCTGCTGCTGAAATTCAGATTCAAACTGTTCTGCGGACAACATTTCACGCTGATCCCTGAAATACTGTGTCGTGAATACCTTTTTACCATCTCTGGTATACTCAAAATTGCTTTCATCGGTAATAAGGTCGAGCGCAGGAGTTTCGATAATTTTCATCCGTTTTCTCTGCTTCCGCATCTCCTCCTGGAGCCGCCCAATGGGGTCATACAAGGAATACCGTGTCCCGCATATCACGACTGGCGTACCCTCGATTGCACGGCCTAGAATATCGCCAGATATAACCTCCCATTTTGCGTCCAAGCGATTTCGATTCTTGGCTTCCTCCCGGCCCTCAACGCAGTCATCTAGATAAAGTAAATTCGTAGCTTCAGAAAGACCGACTTGCCGTGCATCAATCGAGCGGCACATGATGGTTGGAAACCGCGATTTATTTAACAGGTTAATCGTCTTGCTGTCCGCATTAGTTTGAATCAGCTTACTACTCGGAAACACATCGTAAAACAAATACTCATTCGGCGTTTGCAGATACTCAAGACATCCCTTATAGAAGGACATTACAAGATCGTCGCCAGTACCTTCCATAAGCGTTGCCCGATCAGGGAACTTCCCAGACAGCATATTTACAAAGTTGATCCCAAGCTGGGACTTTCCCGCTCGTTTCGGCATGGATATGGACAAGAAATCAAGTTTTCCATCCAATATCTCCTGATATGCGTCAACATACTTCTTCAAATAATGCCGTCTCGGAAGGTAAAATCTCTTTTCAGGCTTCCGGTCCCATTCCAAATAGCGCAGAAATGCATCAAAATCATACGGTGCATCAAATAGCAGACTCCGTTTGTTCAACTCAAACATGCGGAGGCTTTTTTGTTCTGCGGCGAATTTTGCAGACAGCCGACGTACCTCTTTGTTTTTCTCATGAGCCAGCTTAAAATCCTCTGGCTCCAACAATCTGATCGAATCGAATGCATCAGATAGCGCAGACGGATCGGACAAATCCCTCTGAAATGCCCTCTCTACCAACTCCCGAATTTCCATGAAAAAAGTGCCTCCTATCCCGTAAGATAAAAGGCACTTGGCACTGTTCGCTCCATCTGGAGAGGCACTTGGCACTATATACGCCCGCCCTGTGGCGGGGTGCAATATTTAATCTCCACCAGCCTTAAAATTATATACTGGCTTGATGATTTTCAAAATTTTAACTGTTGGCTCTATATTCTCCGTGATTGCTTCCATACTCTTGTAAGCCATCGGGCATTCATCAAGCGTTTCCTGATTGACTGATGTGGTATAAATTCCACTCATCTGCTTCTCAAATTCTGCAACGGTAAACCTCTCTTTAGCCTTCGCCCGGCTCATTAAGCGTCCAGCACCATGCGGAGCGGAACAATTCCAATCTTCATCTCCTTTGCCAATTCCGATAATGCTTCCATCCCTCATGTTAATAGGTATAAGCAAAACCTCACCACCTTTGGCAGATACAGCACCCTTACGAAGTATCATGCTGTCAGTGTCAATGTAATTGTGAATTGTCGTAAACTGATCTTCAACATGAACTCCCATTCCAGACACGATCCCGTCTATCATAGCCTGCCTGTTAATTTCAGCAAACCTTTGGACTATTTTCATGTCGTGAATGTAGTCATCAAATAAAGCCCCGTCAACATAGGCAAGTGTCTTAGGAATATCGCATTTATATTCAGACTTGTATCTTTTGATTTCCTGTTGGATTTCGCTCTGTCTACCAGCAGCTTTTAATTCTTCTATTAGTTTTTCAAGGCCATCGTTTTTGTCGGATAATTTTTTGTATCCAGCCTCTTGATAATACTTTGCAACTTCCAATCCCAAGTGCCTACTGCCAGAATGAACTACGATGTAGAGTCGCCCTTGTTCATCCCGGTCAACTTCGATGAAGTGGTTGCCGCCGCCCAATGTCCCGACGCTTTTTTTCGCTCTTTCTAAGTCAACTTTATCCGCACAGCGCAAAGCCGATAAATCTACTCGGTCAAAATACCTGTGTGCATTGTACCTTATTTCAAACCCTGCCGGTATATTCTCTCGAATAACATTGTCAAGCCGTTCCATATCAAGATTGGATTCTTTGATTTTAGCGGTTTCCATTCCGCAGCCAATGTCAACCCCGACAAGGTTTGGCACAACCTTATCCTTGATTGTCATTGTAGTCCCAACAGTACATCCAGCTCCAGCATGAATATCAGGCATCAGTCTAATTCTACTTCCAGTGCAAAACTCTTGATCGCACAATTCCTTAACCTGTGCAATGGAAGCATCGTCAACAACATCTGTAAAAATCTTAGCGGTATTATATTCCCCTGCAACTTCTCTCATTTTACCTCCTATACATCCACCTTATTCCAATTCGCCAACACCGCCAGCATGTGAAGCCCTATCTTCTCCGGGTCATACTTGTTTGCCGAACATATCATCCGTAAGCCATCAGGGGTGAGCAGTCGCCCTTCTTCCTTATCCCGGATCATCTTCATGTATTCCTCGTACTGCTTGTTCGTCAGTTTGTGCATATCATCAATCCTCCGCCGGTTCAGGGTATGGCATCCAGTTAGTAACCTCTAAATCATGCCATGTCGTCCATTCCATTTCGCAAATATTCCACTCTTGTACTTCCCACGCCTGCAATTTTTCATTCCACCTTACATCGTGAGACACAAATTTTTCACCGGGTTCTGCGTCTACAACAAATCCTCTATGAAAGGCTGTCACCATCACCGGCTCCATGTCTGGTGGCATCCTATCAGTGCATTTGATCCAGTCCATCTTTATGACCATTCCTTTCCGCTGCGCTCCAAGGCACCAAAGGGAATGAAACCGAAGTACCTCTGACGCAACTTATCTAAATTTGTTAGACTGTACTTGAGGAAGCAGGCACACTACAGAGCACGTGGAGGTGAGTAGGCCCAGCCCTTGCTGGACTGAATCTTTATGTGTGCCGGACGCTCTTTCAAGCACCAATGAGTAGGGCTTTGCACCCTGTAACCTTATCTTTGGAGAGACGGACTACTTCAATCTTTCAGTGGGCGTCCAGTCCCTGCCTGTTCCCTCAAATACACTGTTTCGAGGGGATGTGTTATGCTCAAAATCGTTTATCGTGTCTGCTGCGGGATGGACGTCCACAAGTCCTTTGTCGTTGCCTGTATTGCTTCTACCACTGAGTATGGAGTAACAACCTACAAGAGCAAGCATTTTTCCACCTTCACTGGGGACCTACGCCGTTGTGCAGCCTGGTTGGCTGAGAATAGCTGCAAAGATGTGTGCATGGAATCCACGGGAAAGTATTGGATTCCCATCTACAACATTCTGGAGCCAACCTGTAATATCGTTCTTGCTCATCCGAAATACGTGAAAGCGATTCGGGGCAAGAAGACCGACAAGCGAGACGCCAAGTGGATCGCAGACATCTTCAAGCACGACCTTGTCGCCGGAAGCTTTATCCCACCGGCAGATATTCGCCAGCTTCGGGATTTGGTTCGTTATCGTTGGAAACTTACCAACTTCACTACCGGCGAGAAAAACCGGGCACAGAACTGCCTAACCGTTTCCAATATCAAGTTGGATGATGTGTTCTCAGATGTGTTCGGCAAAACCGCCTCTGCAATTACGACCAGGATTTTAGAAAATCCAGCTGAGAAAATTACGGATGTTTCCGGTTTCCGCACCAAAGGCATGAAAGCGACCAATGAACAGGTGCTCGCCGCTGTGGACGGAGAGATGTGTGAAGAACAGGCTGAAAAGCTCCGCATCATCCGTTCCCACATGGATAGTCTCCAACTGTGCAAACTTGATTTGGAATCACTGATTCTGGCAACTGCTGAGAAATATCTTCCTCAACTGGGCCTTGTTATGACGGTGCCGGGTATCCAATCCTTTACCGCAATCGGCATCATTTCCGAAATCGGAGTGGATATGTCCGTGTTCCCCACCTCGAAGCATCTTTGCTCCTGGGCTGGGCTTACGCCGCAGAACAACGAAAGTGCCGGGAAGAAGAAAACCACCAGAATCAGCCGGGCCGGAGCCTACATCAAACCGCTGCTTGTTCAGTGCGCCCTCAATGCGGTTCGTGCCAAGAAATTCCCAGAAGTCCGCAATCGCTACCTTGCTCTCAAGAAACGCCGTGGACACAAGAAAGCAATCATCGCCATTGCCAGAATGCTCCTTACAGCTATTTACAACATTCTCAAGAAAAATGAGTCTTACAATCCTGAACTTTACCGGCAGACAGACCGACCTCCAGCGCACCGTGAGGTTTCCGTGGCGGAAGCCATCTTCATTCTCCAGCGGCAAGGTTATCTGGTAGCTGCTCCACCTACGCCATAGACTTTAAGCATACCTTCGTTTTTCGCCCACTTTTAGTGGGCTTGGTTTTGTGCGCCCTTTTCGCAATGGTGCTTTGACTACAATGTTTCAACCTTATCATCCTCCAGCTCTCTTGGCAAATCCTTCAATGTCCAACCAAAGTATGTTAGTCTTGGAGGTGCTTTCTTCCCTCTTAACGATAATGCAATCATATAAAACCCTTGCGCTATTTGTTTGATAGACCTTTCAGAGTCATCCTTCCCAAACTTTTCATAATTTTCGCTTGCCCATAGCTTCAAATTCCGAACTATATGTTCATTCCCAGATGGATCTACAAGAACCCATATTTTTGATGTTATGTTTTCTTCTGTCCGCTCAAACCTGGGGTCTCCAACTTTCCGTGCCCTCGCCCGCGCCGCAGCCTCGTCCATATCGTCCCAAAGCCCGCTTTCTCGCGCCGCTTTCTTTGATTTTTCACTCCACTTGAACCTTCTCCCGGTTCTTATATAATTCCCCCATTTTTTGCTGCACTCTTCCGAACACGTCGTCTTTTTTGCGCTCGGAAACGATTTGAATAGTTTTCTGCAAACTGGACACACCTTCCAGCTATTACCTGTATATATTTTTGAGCAATCGGGACAGAATTGTGGAGTTTTTTGTCCGTTTAATTCAATATCAAACTTTTCCTCACATCCAGGGCAAACCGCCCTAACCGTATCATCTATCTTTGGCCCTCTTGACACACATCCGCAAGAAACCGTCTGCTGTATTAAATTATTTGTAGGAATAACCGCTACACTACCACAATCGCACTTGCAGAACCACATTGTATGCCGGTCATCATTCGCCCGCTTTCTGACGGGCCGGATAGCGACCAATCGGCCAAACCGTTGCCCAATTAAATTCTTCCTTACATCCAAGGAGCATCATCTCCCTTTTTGTTTTGCTCGGATTTTTAGGAACCCTTCTTTTCGGCCCCTTTAACTGACTTTGCATCAACAGGAATGGGAAGATACCCCTCTTCATTCGGTCCATCTTTTACAAGACATACAGAATACCCAACAGACTTGGCTAGCCTGCAAAGAGTAGAAAGCATAATATCTCCCTTGCTCATAGGAGTTGAAATCGCACTCACTGTCTTATATCCAGCTTCCTCTGCCCACTTCTTTTGCGATATACCCTCTTGCGCCATTAAAACATTCATGGCTTTCTTAAATTCCATTCAAACTCACTCTATTTAGGATTTTATTCTATATATTTAGTATACCCTGAATATTCAGAATAGTCAAGAGACTTTTTTAATTTTTCGGTGGTAGAGAGACTGAGGTAGGAGATGGCGGCTCCGGTCTATCCCCCGGGGGTGTCCGGCTGGCGGTGCCCCTTATATATGATATTAAGAGATACCGCAAAATAAAATTGAACAAAAATAATATTTGTTGCAATCTTACAACCTATATATAAAAAATATAATACTATAAATATAGAAAAAATCATTGACAATACTAAATATATAGGATATACTAGCATCAGAACCAAAACAATACAGCCCACCCGTGAAGACGAGCGGACAGGAACAACCACGACAGGCCACAGGCCTGGAGGAAACGGAAATGAAAGAATACAGGATCAGAGGATCGTTGGAAATCGTCAAGGCCAGCTGCATAAAGCAGGCCCTCTTGAAGCTGGTGGACGCTGATGGCGATTTTACTTACAGACCGCACTGGTACACAAAAAGCGGCCGCAAATCGTGGGCCGAATTTGAGACCAGCTACGGCTACAAAGGAATTTTGGAGGAGGTATAACCCTCTACGCACCACAGCCCGCCCCAGAGGTAACGAGGGCAAACAAAACGCCCCGGCCACCGCTTGCAACAGCGACCGAGGCAAGAAGAACCCCAGAAGCACCACCAACCAGGGCAACCCCATTATACACGGGGCCGCCCTCCATGACAAGGAGGAAAAACAAATGATCAGTATCACAATTTATCTTGACGGAAAAACCAGTGAGTGCGGCTATAAATACGTTGTTCAACGCGATTGCATGGCCTGGACAGCCTACCGCACGGATAGCGGATTCCGCCGTTTCCTGGCTCTCTACGGCCTCAAAATCAACCCACAATTTACACAACTCCACGACATGCAGGCCGTAGGTAAGGGCCGCGTCATTACAACCGCTTGCTATGATAAGCGCGTTACAGATGGTCGCTACTTTTGGAGCTTGGACGAGGTGCCAGAAAATGCGCGTCGGTTTGTCTCCCTCTGTAATGGGGAATATGTTGATTGCTATATTACGGACGACGGGCAGACAGCCACGGTTTACCGCCCAAACCCGAACGCTAAAAATGTATATATCCCGTACAACTACCGGGAAATGGACGATAAAATCGGGTAAGGAGGGCCGCGCAATGAAACTTGTAAGCATTGTATTTGAAAAGGCCGCCAGCGAATACAGGTTATATTACAAGGACGAGAAAACCGGGAAGCCCTATCACATCACAGCAAATCACCTGTTAGACAAAGAGAAACTTTGGGCCAGAGATGCAAACTATCATCAAGATCCCTATCGCATCAGCTGGACGATTGCTTGACCCGCCCGCCGGAGAATGGAGAAAATGACCATGAAGAAAAGAGAAATTGACACTGCGGCCCGTTTTGGACTGCTTGACCGGCTGCAAGCGTTGGAAAACGATTTGACAGCGATTCCCGGAACAACATACATTGATTTTGATTTGTCCGGCCTGTATGACCGTTGTCCGCTCTGTTTTGTCGTTGGTTATGATATTGACGTAAGACGGGAAGATTATTTTGAGGCCCGCCGGGAATGGCTCAAGGCGGTTATCATGGTATTTTTGGCGCATGATTTGCCCCCGACAGGAGACACCATAGAGGACTACGGCGCAAGTTATTATTTTGTGCGCCGCATCGGCAAGACGTGGGAGGAGGTGACCCCCGCTTGATTATCCTGTTTATTTTGGCTCTTCCGATCATGATTATCTGGGAGACGGCGAAAAAATCTTGAATACCGCCAGCGCCCGCCCTGGAGCTTCCTGGGGCGGGTTTTCTTTTGCTCATGTCCCTATGCCCTCCAGTAGCTTCCCGCCGCTTGTGTGGCCTCATATGGTCAGCAGGCGGCATTTTTGCGCCCGTATCCAGCGGGGCAGGAGAGAGGTAAAACGCAAAGCCTCAGTAAAGGCCATTTGCAGGCCCGCAAGGCGACCTTGTCGTCCTGTAGTGTCCCTATATTCCCACTCGCCAAAACGTCCCACAGCGGCCCGCACAGCGCCACACAAGACATAAAGCAACCCCGGCCCACTCCATCAGGAGCAAGCCGGGGTATTATTATTTGTTGCGGGCCAGGGAGAGGACGGCGCAGCGCGCTTTGCCAGCGTCCCACCAGGCGCAGCGGGAGCCGTCACACCGACCGCCGATATACTCCACGCGGGGCGGCTCCCCGTCGGCCCGGCACTTAATCACGCTAGCCTTCAGCGTTGCGGCCAGATCGGGCGCGGGGTCAAGGTTCCAAAACCCCAGCACAGGCGACCTGGTGGCTTTCAACGGGCACAGCTTCCCACGCGTGAGGCCGTCATAGTCGATAGTCCCTGATGGATTTTCATCCATAGTCGTTTGATAGTCGCTGGCCTCTCCACCATAGTCGCTGGCATAGCCGATAGTCGTTTCCATAGTCGTTACTCCTCCACCACCACAGACCCGGCGATCCGCTCTTCAAGCTGCTTTTGGTCGGGAGAGTCGCCGAGGGGTTGATTTGGTGTCAGGACGACCTCTTGCTGATCCTTCATGCCGAAATAGTTCTTTGCCCTAAAAATGTAAACAACGGGGTTAATTTTGCCCTCTGTGACCATTTCAGACTCAAAAGATGCAATAAATCCTTTGGCTTTTTTAATGAGGTCCATGCGCACAGAGCTGCACCCAATCCCATTTTCCCAGTTCCAAACCGTCTGCTTGATAGTCCCTAATGCCATGACCATCTTCTCAACAGTAGGCAACTGTCCTGTTTTTTGGCAGGTGTCAAAGAACTCATATAGTCGCTCTCTGCACTCTTCATCGGATTTAACAATGGGTCTATCATAGAACATCATACAGTTACCCATACAGCGGGATATATCTTCTGCCTTTGCTCCAGATATGACGCTTGGAAAGTTCTCTTTGCCTCCACGGCCTCTTGCCTTTACGATAGTTTTCCCCTGCTCCATAGTCGTATCATTCTTGTTCAGAGTTGTCACCTTCTTTCGCAAACCCAAACCTCTCTCTTGCTCTCTTTGCCATGTTTTCCCGCTGTTCGTCCGATAGTTCCTTTGGTGCGCGGACTTTAATCCACTTCTTAGGGAAAGTATATTCCCTCATTCCTTCACCACTTCTAAGTAAAGTAATTTCTTTGTGTTTTTCGGCAAGTACATCTAATCGGCGGATCAGGGCACGGTCCATCGTGTAGCAGGAGGCAAGAGGCTCTTCCTGATTGTAGTTATAGATAGTTTCCATTTCGTATTTTGTTAAGTCCAATGTTCGTTCCTCCATTCGAGAAAGGACATCTTCTTGAAAATCATAGTCGCCACAATGTATTTGATAGTTCCTGAGTTGGTCATAAAGTAGAGTTTTGATAGAATAGGAGCGATGTCTTTGAAGTAAGGCTCCCATGTAGGATTACTATATTTCATTTTTTCTTATAACCCCCCATTAAATCATATATCATGATATTCTATTTGTCAACCTCTAGTCCATGAATTTTTTTGATTGGCCGGTAATACTTCTCAATTGTGGCCCATCGTTCTCCACAAAATTGACATTTCCTGTGACGTTCTATTCTCCCTCCCATAACCGTATGACTTCCATAAACAACTCCCTCTTTGCCGCAATTAGGGCAAATTCTAGCTGCTGTAATATTATCTGGCATCATCCACCTCCGCCAATGCGTTAAACTCGTCTCTGTTAAGCGGCTCCGTCGGTCTTTCCTGTGGTGCTAATCCTCGGACCCGCAACGCCGTTAAAATCGCATCTGTGTTAAGCCCCAAAAAAGTTGATAGCTGCCGCATAGAATATCCTTCTGCGCGTTTGAGCGATACCCACTCCCACTGCGCATCAGAATACATATCACCAGGGAAATGGTATCTACGAACCATCAATATCCCCCTTCATTTTCTAAAAGCCACTCTTTCAACTCAACATGGGCTTTTGCAAATGCGTACTCCATATCACAATGTTGTACATTGACTACGCATTTCTTTTCGTTTTCTACAATAAGATGTACGATTATGCACCAATCAACAACAGAAGAATATGCTATTTCTAGCCAAACTTTCCGGCGTTCTGTAAGATTGTCTATGAAGCGAAGAAATTCATTCATCTTTGCCCATCTCCAAAAACTTCTTGCACTTCATCCGCACCTCCAACGATCTCCTCATGCTGCCCGCTCTCCCCGTCGCGCCTGTTCCATTTTTCAATGATAATTCTGACTGCCTCGCCCATATCAAAGCAGCAATTCGCCATCGGGTTTGCATAAATGCGCGTTTCTAGTCCGCACTCTGTGCATACGATAGAAAACTCTGCAACAGAAACCATAGTATTCAGTTTACAGAGCATTACTTCTCCGCCGCAATGCGGGCAGTTCTTTAGCTTAAGCATGATTGCCCCCCTCCCCGTCGTGGATGGAACCGATGACTTCCCAATTACCGCCGTGAATGCAATATCCGCTTGTGTACGGTTCTCCCAAAAAACCCTTTTCTATGTCATCTTCCCATACAACTGGTTCGTCATAAACTTTATGCTTTCCGTAGTAATCGGTTTCTCGTCTTACAACATCCCCATCAAAAATCTTCTTCCCGTTCTTGTCGGTCAGACCGGTGTACTGGCAGACCGTGGAGGGGTCGACCTCGTACTTGTTTAGGACATCTGGAATATAGTCCTCGCAACAGATAAATGCTGTGCCGTCCTTGTATGTAATCAGACTTCCTTCCACCCACGCACCATTATCCAGCCGCTTGGCTTTGAAAAGGATTTCTCTCATTGGGCACCTCCATTTTTGTTCTCCGGCGCGTCTGGTAACGGCATCCAGTGGGTGACATGATTTTTCCACACCCGGTTCCATTCCCCGGTTCCATCGAAATAGCAATCGAGAACGCTCATAGTTGTTCCCTCATATCCTTCAGGGGTTCCGCATTTTAGTCCGTCTTTGCGCTCCTCATTCTCATCAAGGCAACCTCCGTGCCAGTAATTGATGCTTGTGCATACCAGATAATGCCCCGGAGCATCTGGCAGCCTATCTTCAACGCTAATCCACTCACTCATGCTGTCAATCCTCCTCAAAGTCGTAGTGGGCAAACAGCCATCGTAGGGCCGCCACTAACTCGGCCTTGGTTACGCTATTGTGCGTCTCCATTTTGGCCACATGGTCAATGGCGAGTACTCGTGTCTTGTATGGGATACTTTCATCTTCCAGCCCTGTTTTTACAATGATTATCGCTTGTCCGAGAGATACATTGAAAGTGGGAAGCGTGATGATTTTATCGCTCATACTGCCACTCTCCATCGAATATATTGCCCTCTCATTCTGTATACCCCACGCAACGCTCTTTTAGGTACGGCTTCCACAATGCGGCAATCATTGCAAAGCTATCCTCCGGCTTGCCGTAGTCCTGCTCCCTCTGCCCACATACACACTCTTTTGCTTTGTCAAGGATTTCTGCTCTGGTCATCATTATTCCCTCCAATCTCAAACCTCAATTTCATCTGCGCCGGGCATAGGTCTACCTCCGGTCTCCGTTTACCTGTCCACCGTAAGCCACCAGCTTGTCCAACGCACTTCCAGCCAGCGGCTTTTAGGCTTGCCCCGTTCTCGCTGTCCAAGATGTAAGTAATCAGCTTGTGATACCCCATAGCACGGGCCGCTCTCCATGCCGCAGCATAGAGCATAGAGCAAGCGTTTCTCGTCCCGTCTGTGCATAGGCGGTTGACCTCCAGTGTCCACCCATCGTCCAGATACCTGGACACAGGGCGACCCACAATAGCAACGCCTACAATTTTCTCTCCGTCCGTACACCCGATGGAAAACTTGTGTCCAACCACCGGCTTATGGTGCCGGTGGTATTGCTCTACAAACGCATTTGCCTCTTTCAGCGTAATCGGACAGACTTCAATCATTTTGCACCTCCTACAATAATAATTACGGTTTAAGGCGCGGCAGCCAGCCGCGTCTTTTTCCATCTCAAAGCCGAAGCTGTTAGAATGGGAGAGTAAATGGCCTGTCAGTACGCACCTTGGGCCAACACGCCCGCATCGGAGTCCGTCAGCCGCCTCTCTTATTCGCAGCATTCGATTTACGCAGGTAGAGCCACCTTGTGCGCTCGCGTCAACCAGGAGATTGAACAGGCAATGAGAAAAGGGCGGAAAGCCATATCCAATCAGAAGGAGGAACGATATGAACGCAGTTGGAATCGATGTTTCCAAAGGGAAAAGCATGGTGGCTGCCCTGCGGCCAATGGGTGAAGTGGCGTTGCTGCCACAGGAATTTCTCCACACCGAGGTCGGTCTGGAGCAGATGGCCTACGCCATCGTTGCGCTGGGGGAAGATACCCGCGTCATCATGGAGGCCACCGGACGCTACCATGAGCCGATAGCGGCGGCGCTGCACGAGTACGGCATTTATGTCTGCGTCCTCAATCCGTTATTCATCAAGCAGAGCGGAGGCGGCTCTATCCGCAAGGTCAAAACCGACAAGGCAGACGCCATGAAGATCGCCAAGTATGGCCTTGACAACTGGGTGGAGCTGCGGGAATATACTCCCATGGACACGGTAAGACAACAACTGAAGCTGTGCAGCCGCCAGTACAACCTCTACATGAAAACGGTGGTATCGCTGCAAAACAATCTCATTTCATTGACCGACAAGACCTTTCCCGGTGTGAACGAACTGTTCTCCAGCCCGGAGCGCGCCGACGGCCACCAAAAATGGGTGGACTTTGTCATGACCTTCTGGCACTGTGACTGCATCTGCCGTGTCAGCGAGAAGGCATTCACCGATCGCTACCAGAAATGGTGCAAACGCAAGGGCTACCATTTCAGCACAGAGAAAGCATTAGACCTCTACGCCGGAAGCTGCGGCCATTTCACCACGCTGCCGAAGAATGACAACACAAAGCTGCTCATTACGACCGCTGCCCAGCAGCTGCTCGCAGGCAAGACGACGCTGGCCGCACTGCGCACCGAGATGACGCGCCTTGCAAAGCAGTTGCCGGAGTACGATACCGTGCGGGCCATGTACGGCGTCGGTGAAACGACCGCTGCCCAGCTCATGGCGGAGATCGGCGATGTGCGCCGTTTCCCACGCCGCAGTTCCATCGTTGGATTTGCCGGCGTTGATCCGGCCGTAGACCAGTCCGGCAAGCACAGCGCCAAGAGCGTCCCTACGACCAAGCGAGGCTCTCCACATCTGCGGAAAACGCTGTACCAGATCGTCTGTACATACCTGAAAAGGTCTCCCGCGGATGAGCCGGTGTACCAGTTCCTCGATAAAAAACGCGCCGAGGGCAAGCCGTACTTTGTCTATATGACCGCCGCTCAGAACAAGTTCCTGCGCATCTACTACGCCCGCGTGAAAGAGTGTCTTGAGGCATTCGACGAGCGGCAGGATACCGTGCAGAACTAAATCCGCCGACAATTTCATCCCGGCTGGCGATGTGATTTTTCTCCAGCCTGTTTTGTTATGCCCATTTTCGGTCTCGTAAACTTTGCGGGACTTTTTTCGTTTTTTCTATTGACTTTTGTTTGCAGGACTCCGATGATGTCATCCAACTTTACCGTTTCGCCGGGGCGAATGGATACTGCTCTTTCTGGAGCCCATCCATGCTCAATTCTTGCTCTAATCGTACAAGGTTTTATCCCATACTTCTGGGCGGCTTCAGAAATCGTCAAATGCTCCCCGAATACATCAATATATCTATTCGTTCTCCTGTTATTGGCCTGTTCCTTTATGGTTGCCCATTTACAATTCTCAGGACTATACGGACCGTCATTATTCTTTCTGTCAATAGTAAGGCCATTTTTATAGCCATTTTCAATCGCCCACTTTTGAAACGCCTTAAAGTCATTTTCCCAATCTGCACAAACTACAATTCCTCTCCCTCCATAGTTGTGGTAGCTATTCCTTTTTGGGTCAAGACACCGGCGTCTCATTCCTTTCCATATCTCGTATAGCCTTGTATCTGACATTCCGTGTTCTGTTTCTCTATCAATAAAAGTTTCAATTTTGTAGCACCCACAGCTTAATGTGTGCCCTCTTACCAAGTTGTTTGCCCAAACAACAACTTCTTTACCGCAGTCACATTTGCATTTCCAAAGCGTTCTATATTTTCGTTCTTTTGGGCTTCTACTTGTATCTCTTTCGATAGCCAGCAGCCTGCCAAACCTCTTTCCTGATAAATCAATCAATCTGCCCATTCACGTTCACCTCACAAATTCAGCGGCTTGTCCATGGTGTCCTCCTTTTCATCCTCTATAACCTCGTACCCCATCAGGCGAGCGGCTTCGTGGGGGCGGGCATTGATAAATTCCTTACAATACGGGTGTTCACTATGTATTGGACAGTCAAAGCAATGAATCCCACTACAGAATCCTGTCCCTGGTGCACCTTCAGTAACATCAAAAACCTTCCCCGTCTAAGGGTTCCGAAACTTCATGGTGGCCTCCTTATACATGCGAGCGCCGCAGTTGGGGCAAATAGGATATATACCTCGTTCATGCCACCTATATTCTCGGTGTATGGCTTCTACGCCACAAGCGGAACAGTTGCAAGCAAAGTCACTATTCCTCCAGTGTGGGTTTACCCATCTCCCGTGCCTCACCTCCGCAACGTCGGCGGCGGGGATAGCCATAAGCTCGGATATGCAGTCCTCAAAAATCTGTGCCGCTCTTTCGTCGTTTTCTTCTTCGCAATCACGGCGATAGTTCTCAAATTTCTTGACAGCAACCGCCCTCTCGATGTACTCCTTCATTCCTGTCCCTCCAATATGGCTATATCATAGCCGCTCACTATAAATTGGATGGTCTTTTTATGGTTGCAAGCGTTCCCGAGATAAGTGTAAATCTCTCGCATATCCTCCACACTGAACCTAGTGTCAAGATATTGATTTATACCATTCAGGAAGAAAATATGAAGGGCTGTATTATCTACTGCACGGCGAAACGGCGCGGACTTACAAGCCGCGCGGGAAAACCACTCCAACACCTTGCACTTTACATCCAGTTCGCTCTTGCAAGTGCTGATATTGAAATACACATTTGCCTTTTGGTGGGCGATAAACTCCCCCTAGGCGTTGATGAACCATCCAGGGAAGGAAAGCCCAAGTCTCCTAATGACTGCCCAATCAACCATCCTGCTCCCTCCGTAGTGCGGCCTCCTCGCGGGTCAGGAAAACGGTTTTACCGCTATATTCGGTGTTGCCAATTTTGAGCCGCCATTTCCCGCCGTCAAAGTATGTCAGCCGCTTCATGTCAGTCCTCCTCATACTCCGGGTGTACGCCCATGCAACAGTCAAAGCAAATCCAGCCAGTGGGAGAACATTCATCTCTCACCATCTCGCTCTGCTCATACCGTTCCCCACAGATACCGCACTTTCGGTAGTATTTACGCTTTTTCATGTCAGCCCTCCTCGCCGTCCCACTTCCATGCGGGGCAAAGTTTGTGCAGGTCCTCTACTGCCGCATCCCTCTCCCGCTTCATCTGATCTCTCTGATTTTCTACAATTTCAATACACCGCTTCACCTGTTCCAGCTCGGCCCGCAGCTGCTCGTTTTCGGCCCGGAGCGTGGAGAGGGTGGTGGCGCCATCAAGTGCAACGCCTCTTTTCAGGTCCTTCCCTTCAAAATATCCGTTTAGCTGCTCAATCAGCTTCTCAATGTCCATCAGGTGTCCTCCTCTGCTTTGTCCTCCCAGCCAAAGGCGCTTTTAACCGCCTCCAACAGTTTCCTCCACATTGATTTCCTGTTTTTCAGTCTGGCGTTTTCATTCAACAGGGCGGTGATAGCATCCGCAGCTTCTTCCACTAAGTTACATACCTCGTCAGCATACACCAATGGGCCTTGCAGGTTGTATGGATATGGCGCGCCGACTAGTTCTCCGTATGGGATTTTCTTACTTTCTGGTGGCAACCAATCTTTTAAGTCAGCCACAAGCTTTTCGTAGTCCATCAGGTGTACTCCTCTCCCTCCGGCGGGCGGCGGTAGACCGTAATTCCTGCCCATGCTAAGTCTTGGTCGTCAGCATACGCCGTCCGACCTCCAAGATTATTCGTAAGGAAAACAGAATCCTTTGTGACCTCAACAAGCGCCCACAATGTGAGGGGGTCAAATCCGGGTGTAGTTTTCGCTGCGTCCTGGTCATAAACTACCCACACCGGCTCCCCGTCCATCTCCCGCAGTTCCTCAAGCGTCAGCGGCTCGTTCGGCGGGGACAGGGCGGTGATTGCCATATCAAGCGCCTGAACATCAAGGTCAAAAACATAGCTTCCAGATTCGTCGCATTCCGCCATCCCTTCACAATATTTCTTCAGTCCTGTAAGTTGAGTGATTGCCTCTTTCACGTCCATCCTCACCCCTCCTTTCCCGGCGGCTCCGGAAGGGGCATCCAGAAAAGCGTTTTCTGCTCGTCCTGAACCAAACCATCCCACTGCCAATGCGGATTTGCGTCAAAGCAAAAATAGGACGATGTGGTAATAAATCCCGTCATGGTGTCTGCATAACCGACGAATACCAAAACCGGCCGCTCGTCCGTTGGCAACCTCTCCTCCGCGCTCACCCACTCGTTCGGCTGGGTGAGGGTGGGCGTGAAGTAATCACACCCATCCGTACAGAAACAGCTTGCGTTCTGCGATTCTCGGCTCGCCCACAGCGCACATACCTTTTCGTGCAGGCACTTCTTGCAATCAAACTCTTCCATCTTTCAGCGCCTCCTCAGTCGCAATCATCTCGATTACCGGAACGACTTCAAAGTCTTTGTCCCACGAAGAACAGCCGCTTCTAGCCTGCGCCTCAGAACGATATGTCTTTACGGAAACGTCTCTTATTTCCGATATGGGACGAAAACTAAAATGCTTTGCTAGACCGCACCAGACCTCTGTTCTGTTTTTCCGCATGACCACATAGCGCTTGCGCTCAATCCGCATCGTTCAGGACCTCCATCCTTTTCACCACCATCTCCACGGCTTCGTCCGTCATGGGTGCGCCGCAGTGGGGGCAGAAATTTTCATCTTTCACATAAAGGGCTATCGCAAATGCTTCGTGCCCACACTTTGAGCATTTAACAACAGCAAAGTGGTCTGTTTCGGTTGTATGGCTATAATTCCACTCACCCCTCCACACCTTCTCCACCTGCTCCCGGCTGACGGGGCGGAGGGCGGAGAGTGCAACCTTGACGGCCTCCCTAAGATGTGGATTTATGTATGCTTCCTCAACTCCGTTGATATAATGAATGCCTACATAGCCGTCTGCACGTTCCAGTGCTCTAATTGCTTCTTCCCGCGTCATGGCTGGGCCTCCTTCAACGAATCGCACCAACGAAGAAATGCCCGCAGAATAGGGTTGGTGTTTCCCTGGTCTGCCCATCCAGCGAATCCAATAAACCCGTCTGCATTGAAGCTGATACATTCGCGCTGTGTGAAATAGTGACTGTTCATGTACAGGAAGCACGTTATAATGCTCCCGTCAGGTCTTTTCTTTACATTGATTTTTTCGCTCAACCGCATATTTCCAGTGCTTGTCTCTCTGTTTTTGTTCGCCTTTTTAAGCTCTTGATTGAGCATCAGCACGAGAGATAAAATATCGCCGTCATTTATGTCCCTATATGTAAGGCCACAGTTGGAAAAGTATTCTCTCGCCTCATTCGTCGAGCAAACAGGCTGTATATCCTTTTGCCGAATGTATTCAGCCATTCTTCATCCCCTCCAGCATCTCCATCTCCTCCGCGCTCAGAATCGGCGCGCGGGTGTTCCATTTTGCGATAACCTCCGCTTCGGTTTTACCGTAAATCGTTACGCCGTCACAAGTTTCATTGCAGAAATGTATGAAACACCATTTTCCGAGTTGAAACTCATTCAGCATAAGGGTGTCTTTTTCGGCTTGTCTGTCTATTGTGGCTCCGCACATAGGACACGGCACAAGCACCCCCGCATCCGTCAGCCGCTTGGCCGCCTCGTGATCGCCCAGCAGGGCGCGCTTGACATCATTCATAAAATCCCTCCAGCCTTATTTGATCGGCATTTCTTTGCAGGCTTTTCATCTGTTCCCTATAGGCTAAAAACTGCCTTGTGTACTCGTATGACTGCCCGAAGACAGCCTCCATTGCTCTATACCGCTTGGGTTCAAACTCATGGACAAGATCAATCTCCTGTTCAAAATCTTTTCCAAACGGGCAGCCAGCACAACCTGTACGCTTCATACCCCACAATTCGTAGCAGTCTGACCTGATGATTCCGGCCCATTTCCGATATGCCTCTTTTTCCGCATCTCCCCACCAAAAGACTGGACGGTAGTTGTCGGGGCCACAAAAAATCTCGTCATAACACGATTTATAGGCGCTGCTCCGTGTTCCACCCTCTTTTTTGCGGATACCAGTGATGTTAAGGTCGTAATCTCCAATTAAAAGTTCCTTGTGTGCGGGCACCTTTTTTGAATACTCGCAGCACTTGGCTGAAATCCTAAAATCTGGTGGGTTCTGCCGGATAAACTCCTTCAGACCTTTGACATACGCAATGTTAAACCTAGATTCTCTCCCGTTAGCTGTCTTGAAATCATTGCACCACCACCTGAGCGCTGAGCGGCATCCAGGATATCTGTCGAGCAACACTTCCAGCGGCTTATCCTCCCATTGGAACCCGTGTTTCTGGAGCCGATAAATCATGCTGGACACATACTTGGACCAGAACGGAACCCCATAATCTCGGCAACAACTCGGGATTGCCTTTTGGGGAAAAAGTCGCTTGATCTGGATGCCATAACGCTCTTTGAGGCGCATCAAATGCTCTTTCGTAGCGTCATATTCCAGACCTGTGTCGTTAAACACAAATGTTGTTTTAGCCCGGCCTCCACACCGAATGACCAAGTCCAGAACAATATCGCTGTCATAGCCCCCAGAAACCGAGCACATGACCTTCTCGTGCTGCTTTATAGTGTAGTAGCATTTCTGTGCTGTGTTTTGGATTTCAAAAATCTGCGGCCAGTTAGATAAATCAGGTACACCATAGATATCTAGCTTGATCTCACTGATTTTTTTCTCCTGAAAAAGCGTTATTTCCTCCACTGCTCTTCCTTCTTCCCTTTACCTTGTTCCAGCGGGCAGCGCTCGATGGCGTATGTAGTCACCCAATGCTTTACGCCGCCCTGGCATCTGCCGACAACAAACGTCCGTTTCTTGGCCGTCCAGCCCGGTACTGGCTTTCCCTCGCGCAGCCATGGACACTTGCTGATTGGGAGGCAGCAATCCATGCAGGGGTTAGCAGAGTAACGGCGGATGGGGACCAGGTATTGTTCAAGTTCGCCCATAGGGCCTTACCTCCACCTGTATACTCTCGTTTTCCCAAAATTCGTGAGAAACTTTCCGCACCCATTCCCGGTTATCGTCTGGCAGTATGTAGCCTTTCATGGCGTCTAAAAATGCCTTGCCCATGACGGCGTGGTTGTCCACATCAAGCCCATCGTTCCAGCGGAAAATGACTTCGACAGGGCCTTTGACGAACTGTTTCCGGATATGCGCCTTTTTCATAGACCACAGCGCCAGAGAGTGGAGTTCCTCCGCGTCCTTTTTCCGCTGTGACCAATGTTTCCCGGCATAATACGCATTCAGGCCAAACCGCTTGTTCCAGTCCGCTTTTCCCCCCTTGATGTGCGGATACGGAATTTCAAAAATCAAATCCCCATCCTCCTTGCCAGCTCCTTCAAGGCCGCCTCATATTCCTCGGGCGGCAGTCCTTGGAGCTTTTTCTTCTCCCGCTCATAGGCGGCCCAGTCAGCGTTCCCAGCCATAGACTCCATCGCTTTCTCCCTTCTTTGTGTACCGGCGGCACCGGGCATCATAGACCAGCTGTATGTTGGCTGTGGAGCCGTAGGACCGGTTCTTCAGGATGCTCAGCCCGGCGTCATACCCATAGGCCGCGATGTCCTTTTCTTCCATCCGTTCCAGCGAAAAGGCGTTGTCCGCCCGGTTTGTGATGTCCGCCGACCCGCCGATGTCGTCCGCGGTCAGCAGCTTCTTTTTGTCGTTGTCGCCCTTCCGGGGGTGTGCTACCAGATGCACGTGCACCTCGTTTTTTTTGGCGAACTCCACCAACCGCCCCGTAAACCGGCTCTGTGCCCGGTAAAAATCTTTGTCGCTCTGGTCGCTGAATCGGGCGGTCATCAGATTGTCCACAAGGAATACACAGCAGCCGAACCGGCGGACGGCATACTCGAACACGGAAATGATACTGTCCTCGTCCCCAGCACCAGCCACCCGGTTGTCGTACAGGAAAAACTTTCCCTTCCACCAACCGTCGATCCGGTCCGCGATCTCCTTCGGCGTGTAGTAATACAGCTTCCCGGACACCGGGTCCCGCTTCGGCTCGATATGCCCGGCCCCGGCGGCCTGCAGCATAGCCCACTGCTTGAAGCGCCAGGCCGACAGCTCCCCGGAGTAGGCGCAGACCGGGAATCCCTGGTCGATGGCGTTTAGAAGCAGCTGGGACAGCAGCGTGGACTTGCCGCTGCCGCGCTTTCCAGTCCACACGGACAGCTCCGATGGGGCAAAGCCTCCGATGGACTGGTCCAGTGCTTTTAGACCGGACATGACGGCGACGGATGCGCCGGGGTCCCTCCGCTCCACGTCCGCCAGGTCCAGCAGTCCGTCCATGGGCTGTTCCACGGCGCCCAGCAACAGATGATCCACGGCCTTTCTCCCGCCGGAAGCCAGCACGTCCCGGATACGGGAACATCTCCCGAAGGCCCCTTCCTTCGGCAGCAGCACGGCCACAGATGGCGCGTATTCTTTGAGGGCGTCCGCCACAGCTTCCGCCGTCTCCCGGTCAGATAAAGCCAGGAACACAGATGGGAAGGCACTCAGAAACGGCTCCGCATCCCGGAAGTTCTCAAAGCCCGCTCCGTAGGCAAGGCAAACGGCGTTCTGGTTGTCTAGGGCTGTCACATCCTGGGCGTCCGCCACAAACCACAGCGTTTTCCGGGTGTCCATGGCGATCTCGTCGTAAAGCAGCCAACGGGAAGCATCAGGTAAACTTGGCAAATGGATCTTCTCCTCCTTCGGGTGGTTCATCTTCCCATCTCCCCTGGTTTAGCCAAGTGGCGGGATTTGGGATATATTGTCCTCCGTCTTTCTGCCACTTTGGCCATAGCTTCTGTTTGGAAACGGCATCCAAAATGGTTTCTGTCAGCTCTTCTGACGGTTTCAGTTTCTCCCAAGACTCCCTGGCTTTCTTTTTCCCGGTTTTGTTTGGGTACAAAGCCCAAAACCTGTCAAACCGTTCCCCCTGGGGGGACGATAGGGGGGATTTATTCTCTCTGTTAGGAGAGATAGTATCGGTTTCGGTTTCGGTTTTTTGGGTTAAGTTGGGTTTCTTTGGGTTTTTTTCGGTTTTCTTAGGCCTCCCGCCCTTAACCCCATTTTCCCTGTTTTTCTCCGCCTTTGTGGTATAGGACTCCTTAAAACGGTCCTCCTGCATCATGACACGTTCGGCAAAAAACCGCTCATTGCCACAAAGTGCTATCGGCGTCCCTGACTCGCTGTATTCCAGCAAAGCCCTGCACAGCCGACCGAACTCTGCATCGTTGAGTGCAGACATCTCCCTTTTGTATTCCCATGGGAGTGCAGCATAGTTTCTGGCCATCGTGTCACCTCAAAACGGCAGCTCGCCGTCTTCCTCCGAGATTTCCGCAAAATCAGCCTGCTTGTATTCCGGCGCTTCCTTATTCTCCTTCTTGGAGTCTCCGAAGTACACGTTGTCGGCCACAACCTCCGCTGTACGGCGCTTGTTCCCACTCTTGTCCGTCCACTCTCTGATCTGTAACCGTCCCTCTACAATCGCCATACGGCCCTTGGAGAAGTATTTTGAGACAAACTCTGCCGTGTTGCGCCACGCAACCACTTCAATGAAGTCCGTCTCCTTCTCCCCGTTGGTCTTGAAATCCCGGTCTACGGCCAGTGTAAAGGATGTGACAGCCGTCCCACCGTTTGTCCGTCTGATTTCCGGGTCTTTCGTCATCCGGCCCAGCAAAAAGCATTTATTCAGCATTTTCGACTCCTTTGTGATAGATCATATCCTCCCGGTTCCAGTCCGGGTAAAATCCTTTCAGATACGCCACCAGATAGCAGTACAGGCTTTCTCTTGTGGTGCCTCGTCCTAGCCTCTGGATGTTCGCGCCCTCGTCATAGGCTCTGTGACAGGCCGGGCAGAGGGTCACGATATTTCTCTCGATCCCCTTTCCTCCCTGGCTCCGGCGGACCACATGGGCCACTGGATCACCATATGGAGAGCCGCACAGCACACAGAAGCCATTGTCTCGGATGTACACGGCTTTCTTGACTTCCGGAGGAATAGATGTTGCCTTAGTCTCTGCCCGCATGTCCCCACTCCCTTTCCACCTGTGCATCCAGCATTCGAAGCTGCAGCTTCATGGCATTGATTGCTTCAAGGGCGGATTTGTAAACGACCTCTGCGCAGTCCCGTTCAAACCGCAGCTTTGCGATTTCCCGGTCTCCACGGCAGATGTCGGAGATGATCGTTACCGGCGTACCTTTGGACCGTTCATCCAAAATTCTCTTTGCCAGGGCGATCCGGTATTCCTGTTCAGACTGGGCATAGGAGCGTCCGCGCTTCCCAAGCTCCTGCACGGCGGCGTCCAACAGCTTGCTTTTCTGACCGATCTCGGAGATCAAATCAATCATGGTTCATCTCCTTAATGCAGTCCAGGCAGTAGACGTGCCCGAACTTCTCCATGCTGGCGTTCACGTGCTTCATGATCGACACCGTGACGCCTTTGGAGTCCTTGTACGCTTCCAAGACCTTCCCGCATTTCTCGCATGTGGTGACATCGACTTTCGCCACAATATCGGTCTTGTCATACTTCGTCTTGTCCTTGTCCCAATACACGTCAGCGGCGATCCCAAGGGCCTTGCAAGCCACGGAGAGGGCATCCGTCAAGGCCATCTTGTAGCACTCGTCAGAGGTGTACAGACCGCTCTTCTCTTTTGTGATAAAGGCGCTGCCGCCGGTACCGGGAACTGCCTCGGACCACTCGCCGTTGTATTTGTAGTACAGTGAGATGTCCATGAATGCGGAGATTTCCCCGTTGGCCCCGGTCTCCAGCCACTCCCGGTCAATGGTGTATTTCCAGCCAATGCCACATGGGCCGAATTGCTCCGTCAGCTTCTTGATGCGCCACATAGGGTTGATATCGGTCTTTCCGTTCAGCCGCCCACCTCTGATCTCCTTCTTGGCCTCTGCGGGGACGGCCCGGACATTGTTGTAAATGTCAAGGTTCATCACTTCACCCCCACAGAAATCCCTTCAACCAAGACAGCCCCAGGCACTTCCTGCCCAGCCTTTAGGACCTTGCCCAGCTCGCTCTTGCTGATTTCCGGGGCTTTGTACCGGATGCACTCCTTATGCCCGTTCAGCTCCGCCCACTCGATGGCGGCGGAAGGGTTGTCCACATTTACGGAAGTGGTCTTTCGGAACGTCACCGCGCATTTCGGCGTGGAGAACTTCTCCCCGTGTAGCGCGTAAGAGAGATACTCCTTGAGCCGCGCCGCCTTGTTCTCTGCCACTTTCTGCCGCTCCGCCAGGGCCTCCTTCTCCGCTTTGATGGCTTCCGCATCGGAAACCAAGTTCTTGTAGTAACAGGCGATGTTCTCGATCTTCTGGTCCCGCGCCATTTGGAGATTGTCCAGCGCCTCAAAGTCGGTGATCTCTCCAGTCTCCGGGTCTGCCAGATCAGTAATGGCCTTATCGATCTCGTAAAGTGTCATGTCATGTTCTCCCTTCATTCCAAGCTCTCACCGCGTGATTTATATCAGTAAATTTCCGAGTTCGCCATCCGCAGGCGTCGCAGGCCACCAGGAACATATCCGGGTTGCCCTCGATTGCCAATCGCTGGCCGGAATACAGGCCACATCTTGGGCAGGGACCTAACTCGCCTCTTGGGCGTTTCGCATGTGCATTCATTCCTCGCACCACCAAATATCCGCCGTTTGGACGCCCAAGGATAAAGCTTCTGAGTGCCCCTTGACCGCAATGTCAATATGGTCCCCCTTGACTGCCGGACCGGTATCATCGGCTCTCAGATAAACCATCTCGCCGTTGTACTCGATCATGATGGTGCTGCCCAGCGGTATAATGTCCGTGTCCACAGCGCAGCTCACATATGGAGTTACCCGCCGTCCGCTGGTTGTAATGCCTGTCCCGGTCCCGCAGATATGGGGCCGTGCCTCACAGCAGTAAAAGGTAATGATGGCATCTTCCAACTTGTGAGACCGGGCAAGCAAAGCAGCTTCTATAAGCTCATTTTCGGCGGCCTCCATCTCTTCCCCTGTCAGATAACAGCGAGTGGTGGCCGGGGTATCGTCGCCGGGGAGGCTGCCGTCCTCTGTGGTGGGTTCCGGCTCGTGCATGGCGGGCGGCTCTGCCTCCGCGGTCATAATCAGGTAGCTTCCCAGCCACGCCAGCAGAAGCAATAGGAAGAGAAGATATGTAATCAGCTGCAACCGCCTCTGGCTTCGGCGCCGTCGCTCTTCACGGGTCAGCTTCTTCATAGGACATGCCTCACAGCTTCTTCTCGGGTGATATAGAAATGGATGCCCGTGCTGCACTCGTTCCAGCGGTTTTCGTCGAAATCCAAAACGGAGGCCACAGTTCCGGGAATGTAATGGAAGTTCTCATCTCTATCACTGACGGCGGCCTGCTCCAATACATTCCCCTCTAAATCCTGAATCTCCAAAACGGTTGCCTTTGAGCAGCGGCACTTCCGGCCTGCTGCGGAACTGCGCACGGCATCTTCGGTAATTTCCAGCTTTACAATGCACTCATGACCGCTGGTTTTGACCCTTGCCTTTTTCCAGCCGACAAAAGCGCCGATTTCCGGGCAGGCAATGGGATAAAATAAATTTTTTGCCTTTTCAATGTAGTTGGCCCTGGACAGGTCGGCCCCGGACAGGTTGGCCCTGGACAGGTTGGCCCTGGACAGGTCGGCCCGCTTTCCGCCATATTCGCCTCGTAGCCATTTAAGGTGCTTGTCCAAAATATTTTTCAACTCTTGTTTGTCCATGCGTTATTCCTCCTTGTAGGTCTCCCGGAAGCTGCCTTCGGGGAAATCGAACTCCACGGTGAAATGATGGTGCCGCTCGTTGATGGAGACCACCCGGCAGGGCTGCGGGCCTGTCCTTGCAGTCACAAAGGCGCTGGTGGGGATGGTGGGTTCCAGGCACAGCTTGTCTCCGACTTTCACCGCTCTCCCTCCAGCCAGGAAAGGAAGCGCATGAACCATCCGGCAACCTTGGCCGTTCCAATGATAATGATTGCCGCCACTATACTCATTTCAATGCTCATGCGCTCACCGTTCTTTCGGCGATCCAGCGATCTAGCAAAGCCTTATAGATATAGCACCATTTGACTTTCTTGCCGTCCTCGGCCATTACGCAGTCCCCGAACGGGAAGACTTTCTTTTGGATGCCCTCCCGGATAGTCTCAGGAGTAATACGCAGCCCCGCATTGCGAAGGACTTCTGTTGCTTCGGCCGCAGTTAATGCTTCAATCATAAATACCTCCTTGATTTCTCCCCTTGGAGGCGATATACTGTATCCAAAGGGATTGTTCGTGGTTGCTCAATCCTTGCCCTCGTCGTGCTGCGAACACGGCGGGGGATTTTCTTTGCCCAGCCGGATTGCCTCGTCAAAGGTCATGCCGTAGGCCGCCCGGTTTAACTTGTCCATCAGGTGTTTGGTGTTGCGCGCCTGGGACTCCAGGTCTTTGATGCTGTCTTTTTCGTTCATAAAAACCTCCTTGTCATTTGACCCGGAGGCGTGTATAATAACCTCGCGGGCCTGTTGGCGCTTTCAATAGGTTCCGCAGCCCTCGTCGGTGTCGCTAGCACTGGCGGGGGCATTTTCTTATTTGCTTTTCAGGCGCTCTAAAGCCTCATTTAGCTTTTGCTCTGCGCCCTTCGGCTCCTTGTGGCCGTTGAGTACGACACTGAGATACTTTGGGTTCCAGCCGACCTCCGCTGCGAGTTGCTTCGCCGTTACTCCGGCAAGATGCATTTCCCCAAGTAGGTCAGCAGTCCATTTTGCAGGCATATAATTCCTCCTTCTGTTGATTACTATAGTTAATTTTGCTACAATCACCGTTGAGGTGATTGGAAATGACAGACCGACAAATTGGAGTCCTTCAAATGTCAATCAATGGAGTCCATTTTTATGATGATTTGGATGTGGGGGATAGGGGAGTTTTAATGTACCTAGAGCAAGAAGGATATGTATACACAAAAGCATTAGACCCTCCAATTTATCTTATCACCCAAAAAGGACTTGCTAAGTTAAAAGAGATCGAGGATAAAGCCAAACAGGAGGCCAAGGATGAAGGTCAACGACGCTTCCAGAATAAGATTTCGGTAGCACAGGTGCTTGTACCGCTTATAACTTTCATCTTGGGCCTTGTAGTAGAGCATTATTCCGGCCTTGTCTCTGCCCTTTCTGAGTTCCTTGGGCGGTGGATCAAATAGTCTGTCAAGCCATCTGTAAAGCGTTCCTTTCACCCCCCATCCCTTGCCATATTATCCTGACATAAACCGCTAGATTTAGATCACCCCCAAAACCGGTCCTTGCTTTTTGGGCAAGAATACGAAAGTTGTCTTTTTACTGCAAAAGCGTTGACTTAGGTTATCTTTCGTGATACTATGTGTTTGCCGACAAATAGAACAGAAAGATGACTTAAGTTGCTCCATGCTTATTATACGATAACCATGGTTGCCTGTCAATGGCAAAAAGCAACTTCAGTGGCTTTCTATGTTTTATACAAACTAGGAGGTTGCTTTTCGTGTTTTTTGATAGGTTTGAAAGTTTGTGCAAGCAAAAGGGTGTTTCTAAACAAAAGGCTTGTATAGACTGTGGGCTGAGCCGTACCGCTTGGAACAAATGGAAAGCGGGAGCCATCCCTAACGGAGATGCAATACAATCTCTTGCCGATTATTTTGGCGTCACTACTGATTACCTCTTGACCGGAGCAGAAACAAAAAAAGCGCCCACCTCGGAAGGTGAGCGTGAAGTTACTGACCGTCAAATCAAAGCTGCATTTTTCCATGGAGCCGACATGACAGATGAAGAGATGGACGCTGCATGGGAAGATGTTATGGATTTAAGGGATATTGTTATAAGAAAAAGAAAGCGTGATGCAGGTGGTAAATAGCCCGCTGCAACTCTATCAAGAAGCTAACGATGCTGGAATTGATATAATTTGGATGCCTCTGCGGATAGATCAGTCTTTAGCGACCCAGTTTGATGATGGCTCCTTCGCTATTGGAATTGATCCCTGGAAGATGGATACTATTGCAAAGGAAATTGTTTGCTTGGGACACGAACTAGGGCACTGCAATACAGGGAGTTTTTATAACCGCTGGGCAACTTGCGATATTCGGAAGAAACACGAAAACCGTGCCGACAAGTGGGCAATTGAACGCCTTGTTCCGCTGGAAGATTTTGACCAGGCAATAGCTGATGGATATGATAACATTCCGGACCTAGCGGATTATTTCAATGTAACAGAAGATTTTATGCGGAAAGCAGTGTGCTTCTATATACACGGGAATTTAGCAGCCGAGCTTTATTTTTGATGACATGCTATATGACAAGAGAAGAATATTTTGCATCACCGTCCCATCCAACAAAAATCAAGAGATGCAAAGAAACCGCAAGAGCAGATTTTTTAGTCCATATCGGGCCTGATTTAGTTCCTCCTTATAAAGTTGGGGATCTTCTGATGATACAAAAACAGCCAGATGTGTTTGAAGGAGAAATCGGGCTTTTCCTAATTGATGGGAAACCGCATGTGAAAAAGCGTGGGAAAGACTGCCTGATTTCGCTAAACCCATCTATTGAGCCAGTTCCAATGGGGGATAATGTTCAGGGTTTAGGAAAAGTGTTGGGTGTTGTTGACCCTGAATGGATTGGAAAATAGTTGGATGCGGAGGGGATAAAATGGAAAATGAGATTTTACAACCTGGGAAAAAGTTTTGTAAGCATTGCGGCCAACAGATAGATAAAGATTGCATCGTATGCCCGATTTGCGGAAAGCAAGTTGAAGATTTGAAGGCAAATCAGCAGCCCGTTGTAATAAATAATACAAACACCAATACAAATACCGTTGATGTCAAAATGGAGAACAGAGGGAAAGAAAAAAACAAATGGGTAGCTTTTGTCCTCTGCCTTTTCCTTGGGCTTATCGGCGCTCACAAGTTCTATGAAGGGAAAATACTTATGGGGGTTGTCTATATCTTCACTGCTGGCTTATTTTTAGTTGGATGGATTATTGATTTAATTGCAATTTTAATGAAACCAAATCCGTACTATGTATAAAACTGGAGAATTGAAAATGAAATGATAAGGAGACCGCAAAATGTTAGATGAAAAAGACTTACAGGCTATTGCACAGTTAATGGACTCTAAAATGGCCCAGCAGAAGAAAGAAATCATCAGTGAAACTATGGTTCTCATGGAAGCCTACTTTGACCCAAAATTCCAAGCCCTCAGTGAGCAAATCAATCCTGTCCCTAAAGAGGCCATAGACATCTTGGAGGACCGGGTGGAAGATCTGGAAAAAGCGGTGGAGTTACATACTCAGCAGATCAATGAGTTGAAGAAAGCCCAATAAAAAACCGCCGTCAGGTCTCCCCTGGCGGCGTACTTATAAGGGGGTGTCTTTTTGAACTGTATACGTTGCAAAGCGGAGTTGCCTAAAGGGGCGACATACTGTCCTGCCTGCGGAAAGAAACAGACTGGCACTCCCCCACGGAAGGCCTTGAAACGTGCGAATGGCACCGGAACAGTTTATAAGCTGTCCGGCCGGCGGCGCCGTCCTTGGGTAGCTGCCAAAAATAAAGTAATCATCGGGTATTATGAGCGCAAAACAGACGCTACAGAGGCTCTGGAAAAACTGTCTGGTCGGGACTTGTCTGAGCGGTACAACATGACATTTGCCGAGGTATTTGAGGTGTGGAAAGCTGAGCATTATCAGGAGATCGGCGAAAAAGGAATTGAGGGATACAATCGGGCCTTTGCTGTGTTTACCCCGCTCCACGAGAAGAAATTCAGGGACCTCCGCACAGCAGATTTTCAGTTGGCCCTAGACCCACACATGCAGAAATCGCACTCCACCGTGTCAAAGTACAAGCAGTTGATTACGCAGATGTCACAATGGGCCATCCGGGAGGAAATCTGCACCACCAACTTTGCCAAATTCGTCCGGCTCCCGGAAAACGTCAAAAAAGAAAAAGACATCTTTACAGACCAAGAAATCGCAAAACTGGAAGCTGATAACAGCGAAACGGCAAAAATCGTTCTTATGCTAATTTATACAGGTATGCGTATTGGGGAGTTGTTCTCACTGCCTCTTGCGGACTACCACGGTGCCTATGTTATAGGCGGAGAAAAAACAGAGGCCGGACGCAATCGCATCATTCCTATCCGTCTAGAAGGGCGCGGCTATTTTGCCTATTTCGCCCAACAGGCAACCGGGCCACTACTCCTGTCTGGATATACCGGCCAGCGCCGCCCGGAAAACTACCGCAAACGGGATTACTACCCTCTGTTGAAGAAACTGGGCATTCCGCAGAAAAACCCGCATTGCACCCGGCACACCTATGCCAGCTGGGCAAGAAAACAGGGAATGGCTCCGGAGACCTTGCAAAAAATCCTGGGCCATGCGGATTACAGTACCACAGCAAATATCTATGTGCATACAGACGCAGATGAATTGATACAGGCAGTCGAAAATTGTTAGAAATTTGTTAGTAACCGAAAAAAGTTTTTAAAAATTTTCCTCGATTTAAGTTTCGATTTTCCTTGAAATTACTCGGTTTAACCATTCTACAATGTTTTGAGAAAGTATAATACTATATTTCACACGCAGGAGGTCACTGGTTCGAGTCCAGTAGTCTCCACCAAAAAGAACCTGATTTCAAAGGAAATCAGGTTCTTTTCTTTCGTTTTTGCAACTTTTTCGTGCATTTACAGTGCCCTGATTTTTTGCCGTTTTTGATTGACCACAGAAATACCACAGACAGGAAAACTCCCGCATCCGCGGGAGTTTCTTTTTCTCTCTTTCATGGCCGGTTTTCTGCTTCCCGGAGCTGCCTGCGCTCCGCCTGAATCTCCGCTTTCATGGTTTTAATCAGTACCTTCAGCTTTTCCTCGCATTCTTCCAGAGTGTGGCCATAGACGTTCCGGGAGCGCTGCTTGCCGTCCGGTCCTCTGGGGGAATACCGACCTTCCCAGAGATGTTCGCCGATCTGATGGACGCAGCCGGTGCCGGGCTTGCGCCGCTTCCCAGGGTCTGCCCGGAAGGTAGTCATGGTTGGGTGCTTCGTCTCCTGGATGTCCTCCTGCGGCGCCTCCTGCTTTCCGATCCCCTGGTCGATTTTGGCCGCTGCCTGCCGCTCCATGGCTTTCGTCACATGGGTGTAGACATTCAAGGTGGTGCTTGAGGACCGGTGTCCCACCACCGCCGAGAGGGTTTTCACGTCCATACCGTACTCCAGCGCCGTGGTCACGAAGGTGTGCCGGAGATCATGGAACCGGACCTTGGGGCACTGGGCCCGTTTCAGAACCCGGCTCAGCAGCTTCCGGACTGCCGCCGGATCCCGGGGAGCATCCTCCTTTTTGGGGGATGGAAAGATCCAGCGGGAATCCACCCGCTTTCGGTATCGCCGCAGTTGCTCCGTCACAGCGGGCGATAGAACGATGGTGCGGACGGCGGCGTCCGTCTTGGGCTGGGATACTGTCAGCTTTCCCCGTACTCTGGAGACCTGTCTGCTGATTCGCAGCTCGCCGGTTCCCAGGTCCAGGTCGTCCCACTGGAGGGCCAGCAGCTCTCCCCGCCGCAGTCCTGCGGACAACTCCAGAAGAAGCAATTCATAGCAGCCGTCCTCCTTGGCCTGAATCAAAAGGCGCTGCATCTCCTCACGGGTCAGCACCTGCATCTCCCGGCGCCCCTCCCCTGGCAGCTTGCAGCCCTCGGCGGGGTTCATGGGGATCAGCCCCTCCTCCACCGCCTGGGCCAGCGCCGCCCGGCAGGTGATGTGGCAGCCCCGCACAGAGCGGTCAGACAATCCCGGCCCGTAGAGGTCCATTCTGTTCAGCCGCCCGCCGTGCTTGAGCTGGTGGTAAAACTGCTGGAGGTTTGCCTCCGTCAGCTTGTTCAAGGGGATCTCTCCGAGGGCCGGGATGATGTGCCGGTAGATCCGCAGCTCATACTCCTGCTGGGTGCTGGGCCGGAGAGCGGGCATAGAGCAGGTCTGATACCAGTGATCCAGCCACGCCCCGAAGGTCATGCCGGATTCGATTTCCTTGGGCTGCTCCGGCGGACGGCACTGTTCCCGCAGGGTTTTCAGCTTCCGCAGGCACTCCCCTTTCGTTTTGGCCAGGCAGTTCTTCGTTCTGGGATACCCCCGCTCATCGTAGCCCACCACGTACCGTCCCTCCCAGCGGCCATCCTTTCTCAGGTGGACGCTGCCGCTGCCGGGCTTTCTCCGCTTTGCCATGGTGCCAGCTCCTTCCCAAAGATATCGGTCATGAAGGTGTCCATCACTTGGGCTGCCTGCCGCTGCATATCGCCGGTGACATGGGCGTAGGTGTCCAGGGTGAAGCTGGCCTTGGTGTGGCCCAGAATGCAGGAGAGGGTCTTGGCATCCACGCCGCTGGCCAGGGCATGGGTGGCAAAGGTGTGCCGGAGGTCGTGGAACCGCAGCTCCGGCAGTCCTGCCCGCTTCAGCAGGGTCTTCATCCGGTTGTAGGCCATATCCGGCGGCAGGGGCTGCTCCGGCAGAAGCGGGTGGCAGAAGATCCATTGGGAATAGGAACGCTTCTTCCGCTTTTCCAGCAGTTCTGCCGTGCTGGGCGGCAGGGTGATGACCCGCTTTCCTGCTCCCGTCTTGGTGGCTCCTGCAGTGACCCCTCCGCCCCTCCGGCGGTGGATGGTGCGGCGGACGGAGAGGGTCCCCTGCTTTCCATCAAAGTCCGACCACATGAGGCCGCAGATCTCGCCCTTCCGCAGGCCCGTGGTGAGCTCCGTGTAGAAGAAGTCAGACCAGATGGGGTCCTTCCGGATCTCCTCCATAAACCGCTCCAGCTGGGCGTCATTGAGGATCTTTCTGGGGGCCGTCTCCTTTTTAGGTAACGTGACCCCCTGGGTGGGATTCTGGGGGATGAGCCGTGCCCGCACCGCCGCGTCCATGGCCAGGTGCAGTACCCCGTGGAGACGGCGGATACTGGAGGCGGAGAGGGCGTGGCCATACTCCGGGTCCTCCCGGATACGGCCATGATTCTGGACATCCCGGTACAGCTTCCGGACATCGTCCGGGGTGATCTTGCTGATGGGCTTGCTGCCCAGCCGGGGCTTGATGTGGTACTGGATATGATGGCGGTATCCTTCCAGAGTGCTCTCCCGCACGGAGGGTGCCACCAGCTCCTCCAGCCATTGATCCAGCCACTCCCCCAGGGTCATGCGGCTGTCCTCGGTAAGGTCTACACCCCGGTAGGTGCTCATCTCCCGGTGCAGCTTTTCCGTCAGGGCCTTCTGGCTTCCGGCGGACACATAGCGGAAGATGGAGTCGCCGTTTTCCTTGTGACCCACCACGATGCGGCCTTCCCAGCGGCCGTCCTCCCGCTTGCGGACCATGCCGTCCCCGGACGGTCTGCGCTTTCCCATGGACTACACCTCCTCCGCCCGTCGGCAGGCCCTGGCCTCTTCCTCATCCTCGAAGGAGTACAACCCGTCTGCCTCCAGTTCCTGCGCCAGGCCCCAGGCCAGTTTGAACCCGGCCATGAAGCCGGCAAGGGATGTCTCTTCCCGGAGCTCGATGCCCAGGTCTACCAGCTTGAGCAGCTTCTCCCGGTTCTGCCGGTCCAGCTGCTCCCGCAGTTCCTGCCGGAGCTCCTCGATCTCTCTTCGCACGTCCGCACACTCCGGTTCCTGGAAGAACCGCTGGTGCAGCGCCCGCATATAGTCATTCACGAGTATCGCCTCCTATCAGCGACACACAATACCGTAAGACACGAAGAATATCCAGGGATTTTGACCACAGTTCAGAAAGAATTATCATTTGCGTGGTTCGAGGAGCAGGGGCTTACTATTGTTTACTGCGGCGCAAATTTTGAGGGATTGAGAGCAAATCAGATTTCCAATTAACAGCAAAAAATCGGAGCACCCCGAAGGATACTCCGATCATACGCGTATCATGAAATGGCCTGTGAAAGCCGGTAATAATTTTAGCCCACCGCAGTTTTTTCTTGCGGTGGGCTTTTTCTAACATGTAGTCTTCGGGTCGTGGTAAAACCTTGAAATACTTGTTAATGCGAGGAAATATCACGCTTATACACAACTGTTGGACAGTGGCCACTCAGATGAGGGAATAATACAATGGCACAGACACAGCGAGCCTAAAATTAGTGATACCAGGATTCAAGCAACTCACGAACTTCTTCAGAACGGATTCTCTCCTTCCAGCAGTCTATCTCCCGTTCAATGCGTTGCTTTTGTTTCAAATACTTGATGCCAGACACAAGGGGAATGAGAGAACGCAGGTATTCAATTCGCTCCTGCATATACGGAATCATGCTGCCGGTTCCTCCCCAATGGGACGGTTCTAAGGGTAGTCGCTCGAAAACATCTGAGTCAGCATTGAGCGATAAGAACTTCTCTACTGCCTTTTTCCTCCGCTCACAAGGCAATTCCTCTATCGCGGAAAATAGCTGATGCATTCGCTCCCCATTCTGACCATATTTTCCAATGGTATGTTGAATCCAAAGGTCTTGCTTTACAATGATCTCCGGATGAGAGGCTTCATGGTGCAATATCATATTTACTGGTGACCAATATAGCCAATGAATTGATTCTTCTCGTTTGCTATAGCAATAATCAAACACACCATCCGCCAAATCGATATACTGTTCTGTATCCCATATTTTCAGGAGTCTTGTAGTATCATAATGGTCATACACTCTGAAGTGATCTCCCTGTGCGGTGATCAAGTAGTCAAGATATCTGTATAGGAATGAGGTGTCAACCGAGACAATCGCGTACAGCAACGCTCCATCAAAATCTTCATGATTGGAATAAGAGATCCCTTTCAGATAGATTTCTTCCAGAAGAGGAAGTTCATTCGAAAACTCCCGCAAAGTTTCATCTGCTTCCTGCTGGTTACTATGATTCAAAATCCAATGGACATACAGGCTGAAAATAAACGGTGCCTCTTCATAGTGCTCCGAAATAGTACGCAGCGCTTTCACTATTATTTTAGGCTCCACGATCTTGTATTTGCGTAAGGACTCTATTCTTCGATAAGGAGATGCCTTTATCCCTACATCCGGTGTGCCCAAATACTGCAACAGCTCTGCTGCCCAGTGTGCGGAAACTTGTTGTTCGGGCATTAATGAGAAAAAGAACCACAGCCATACATTTTGCTGGCTATACCTATATTGGGTGATAAATTTCTTGACTTCTAACACAGGTCTGATCTCAAATAGTCTCTCTAAGATCTGTCCAGCGTATATCTGATACGGAGTGTCTGCCCTCATGTAGGCATCTGTCAAATATAGGTACAGTTGTTGCTGATCCTGAAGTGCTTCAAACACATATCCAAGTCCTGCACCTAATTCTCTCTCTTTTTTATCGAAAGTCTGGGAGCTCTCCAAACACACTTGGATCAAACAGTCTATATCTTGAGGTGTGTATCCCTCCATCAGTTTGCAAACTCTTTCCTTATGTCGCTGTACCCCTTTCTCATATCCCTCCGAATAGTCTTCAGAACGATGGGACACAAGCGCGGAATATATCTTATACTTTTCCGAGTTAAGAAACGGGGCCAGTATATCCAGTGCGCAATAATCAATGTGCTTTGCAACTTGTTTAATGCGTGCCGCGATAACGCAGTGGAACAAGTTTTCTGTATGGAATAGGGAAAAGAATTTTAATACTTCTTCAAACTCTGCCTTCACCACATCCAAACCTGTATCAACGCCATAATGAGGCATACCGTACTTATATAGAATTTGCTCAATCTCAGCCCGCCCATTTCCGCGCTGATAAATCTGATAGAGTTGCGACAAAAGCATTTTTCGGTATTCCAAAACAGGCGGATCTGGTGGAATTGTCAGTGTGTAAATTGACACGGTATTGTGCCGTCCACCCTCCGCCTTCGAAACATGAAGCTTTAAAAAATGGCTCGCAACCCAAACGAATAAAGTTAATAGGTTTGCATCTTCCGGGGTCGTATTGACCGCTTCGCAGAGGTTTTTGACTACCGCGCTCTGCGTAAAATATCCAAGGCGAGGGGAGTCCAAATTAACTTCAAACTGTTGGGCATATATGCTGTAAAATTGTTCGAACAAATCCGGGCGTTTTTTATAATACAGCAATAGCAGATCCAATGCACTTGGCAGTTCAGAATGGTCTCCAAAGCTGCCAAGAATTTGGAGAATATCATCAGAAACACTCTTTCCCTGCCGGTCATCTTTAAATGGCAATGTTCTCACATCAAACGGATGGTATGACTCTTGTTCAATATACTCCTGCAGCAATAAAAGAGTTTGTGTTGGGCGCACCATATGAAAGGCTTTGAAGAATGGGAGAAACTTTCCAACATCACTTTCCAAATTGTCCCACACAAGGTTAATTTGGGCTTCAACATATTCTCTGACACCCTGGTCCGAGAAGACATTCAAGAGGATATTGCATGCCTCAATCGTTCTGCTTTGGTTCATCTGAAAGCATGTTTCAATCATTGTGCTGAGGGGAATAATCTTTTCCTCGATAAAAACATACTTGATCAAAAAGTTGCTGAAGCTTTGATCTGAAATTCTTGCCGCCTCGTCATTACACAGATCTACGATTTCCGCTCTGTGGAGCAATTTCAGATCCGATGTAAAATCACTGGTGCTTATTCCCGCAACCTCAAAAATTGGGGCAAGCTTTTCGAGATGCTTTAGATGGATTGCTTGAACAAATGCAATAATTCCAGCAGAACATACACCTGTCTCACTTTCGATAAGGGCATGCAGCTGTTCGCTGTAATAGTTATGGTAGAGATCCGATGCGTCCTGAATTGCAGAAAGGTTTCCGGAATCTGTCGCAAATTTTCCGGCAAGCATAGCCAAGCGCGCATTCCCTTCCGCAATGGCCACAATACGATCCGTGTAAACTCGATCTGTAATCCCGCAGCATTTTTCCATAAGTTTACGGATGTCATCGTCACTGAATGTCGAAATTTTAATTATTTCTGGTTGAATAACCTCCATAACACTCTGCATCACTTGTTTGCGGGCATAGTCGCGTACAGTCAGGACCAATTTTGAAATATGCCGTGATCCTATCGCTGCTTTGGGAAGATACTCCAGCACATGGTGCAATCCAGAAAGCTCATTTGCATCATCAACAAGCACCAGGTAATTTTTCCCTTCTTCAACTGCAGATACTAGATCCTCATACAGCTGCAAGTTGTTGTTTTTTATGACAAACACAGTGTAGCCGTTTTCCGCTGCTAATTGCCGGCATAATTCCAGCGCAAATCTGGTCTTTCCAACACCGGCAGGCCCAGCAATCAGCAAGACATCGTTATTGTGCAAAGCAGACTTTGCTTTTTCCAATTCCTTTTCTCGAAGAAGGAATTCTGTCCCCAGCGGAGCGGACATCCTGTTTGCATCATGCTTTGCCACGAACATGTCCATTGGCAGAATTTGACCTGAGTCAATGCTGATTCCCAAAAAATCGCGGGCTAAAATTGGGCACTCACGGAAGATATCATTTCCCAATTGATCCAAGCCAATTAATGTCAGTACAGCGCCATGCTCCGCACAGTATTGCCTAAGGTACTGATCATCGCCAGGTCCTAAGCGGCCATATGTATGGCAATATATGATCTCTACAATATCTTCCGCAGAAACACCAGTCTTTTGGGAATCAAAGCATTTGTCAATGTCCTCAATCGCTTTCTTTAAGAAATCCGTTTTTTGTGTTGTATACATCACAAAGACATACTTATTCTCTGCCGTCAAAAAATAAGTATCTGGATTTCCTTTGGTTGTTTTATCTGTCCCTGTGAGCATACCCAAGGAATAAATATTTTTATATCCTTTATAGCTTAAGTAGGCATCACAAAGATTTTGAAAAGCGCCTCCATCCATTTGATCGATTCGATTTTTGATATCTATTAGTTTCGACATTGTTGTCCCCCCACGAGCAAAATAATTATAGCTATTGATCTTATATTTTGGAGATATTTTAGCATTTATTTCCATTGTTCGCAATTAAATGCCACGAGTATTTACAGACTACGCTCGAATACCAGCCGATGTAAACGGCTTAATTTCCCATTCATTTCACTCATGCTAAGATATGCCTTGATTGTCGTAAAACTGAATAGACTGGCGGTTGCCTCCGAAATAAAAAAGAAGCGGATTCTCAAACAGCACATTGCCAGATTGGATCCCAAGGCTGGAAAAGTATATCTGCTCCATGGCGACGGGACCCGTCAAGAAATTGGAAGGGTCAGCGGAACGCGTTACAGCGAACGGCATTGCTGAAATCAGCCTATCTTTCTGCTCAATACTCAGCAAAATATAGTACCTTCAGACCGCCGCAGGGATAGCCTGCGGCGGTCATTTTTGCAATCAGGAATCCTTACCACCCCTTCATGGTCATGCCGCCCCAGGTCTGGGTTTGTGTCTGCTCTTCTTCGTGGTCGTCAGGCTGATGCCCTAGAGCGATCCGCAGTTCCTGGAGTTCTCGCATCCGCTTACAGTCGATGTGTAGCCTGGGCTGTGCCGGCGCGGTGGGTGCGTTGTCCCGGAAGATGTTGCTCATGTGGTAGAGCAGGCGGGACACTGTCAGCAGCAGTTCCGGACGCTGCCACTGCTCCTGCCGTTCCAGAACATACTGAGCATAGGGATGACCATACGCATTTGCCATCCGGAAGCAGTTCCAGGCTGCGTCTTCGTCTTTGGGAACACCGCTGCCGGTGAGGTACAGCTTCCCCAACAAGTAGCTGGCCCAAGGGTGATTGTTGTCAGCCGCGTGACGGAGATACTCTGCCGCTTTGACTGCGTTCTTTTGCACGGACGTGCCCGTCAGGTATTCCTTTCCCAGGCGATAGGCAGCATCGGCATTCCCGTTTTGAGCCGCTCTCTCCAACCATCGGAGGCCATCATCAACGTCATGCACCTCCGGATCATCAGAGAGATATAGCTTGCCAAGTGTGTACTGGGCTTCGGGTAGATTTTGCTTTGCCGCCAGCGCCAGCCAGTGGGAGGCTTGTTCCGCATCCGGCAGCAGCAGGCCGCCGTCCCGGTACAGCAGTCCCAGGAAGTACTGGGCGTGGACATCGCCATTCTCTGCCAGCCATTTCAGATCTTCCACTGCCTCATCCCGCTGATCCAGCGGCAGCTTATTGTCTTCGATCCTGGCCCGTAGCCGCAGGCAATCATAGGAGACTTCCAGATTGTCCACCCACTCACCCTGCTCTTCCCTCTTCTCATCCTCGAAAGTGATCTTGCCCAGGCGGATATTCTCTGCCTCCCGGATGACCGCGTTCCGGATGGCCCGGAACTCCTTCTGTTTTGACAGCGGCGGACGCTGCTGTTTCTTTCCCGAGTAGAACTCATTGACCTGACACTTGAGCTCCCACCACTTCTGGTAGCACTGATCCACGATAGGAATGTGCTCCAGCTGATCCACGATTTCATCCACCTGCCGCTTTATGGGCCTTGGCAGATAGCCGTAGGACTTCTTTCCTTTGACCTCGCCTAGCTGCCGGGACAGCTTCCAGATCATCTGCTCGGCCAGAGTGTGCTCGCAGACCGTCTCCCGCATCTGCCGGGACAGTTCCAGCATGACTTTTCGAGTTTCACGAACCAGCTCGTCCCGGGAGACAGCCTTCTGTTCGTAGACGTGGAGCAGTTCCTGTTGGAAGATATCGTTGGTGAGCCGGGACTTCATCTGGCGGATACCATCCCGATCCAGGTGTGCTTGTCCCGGTTTCACTGACCAAGCCATCATGTGGACGTGAGGATGATGACCTTCATCATGGAACGCCGCGTACCACCGGAAGTCCTGGGGCGGGATATGCATGGCTGCCGCGATGTCGTTGCGGTGAGCACGGATCAGTGCCCGCCATGCCTGTGCGTTGTTGTAACCGAGACGCTCTGCATCCTCCCGATGCAGGGAGAGGATGTGCATCCAGACATTTCCGGTGTAGTGCTCCAGCTCTGACATGGCTTCACCCAGATCCACATGTTCCGCGTCACTGAACAAGCCATGGTCACCCAGGCGCTCGGCGCGAGGACGTGTTGCGATGTACTTCATGTAGCCATTCGTCTGCTGCACCTCCTTCCAGTGCTCCTCTAGCGCCAGCGCGATGAGCGACGAGGCGTTGGCCTTTGTAGGCTTCTGCACGTAATCCTCGTACTCCAGCAGTTCTTTCACATCCGGGAAGTCTTTCGTCAGCTTTGTGATGAGCTGCTCCTGCTTGCGGGTAGGCGGACGGTCATCCGGGATA